>BS_KBA_SWE02_21mDRAFT_10000276_pt1 | contig 18652 bp, 18 predicted proteins | sample BalSeasSWE02_21m_FD_9196 | JGI IMG/M metagenome (IMG submission 9196)
ACTATTATCTATAGCATTCTTAATTCAAATTATTCATTTCTGAATTTCTATGAATTGCTAAATCTTAATTTGTGATCTGTCTAATAGCTATTTCCCAACCTCATCGCTCGCTTTGTCCAAGGCCGCAACATCTTCCTCAGTCAATCTCCATCCAATAGCCCCATTATTTTGTTGCACTTGTTTCAGGTTCTTCGCGCCAGGGATTGGTAGAGTTCCTTTACAAATTAGCCAGTTTAACGCTACCTGACCTGGGGTTTTATCGCCATGGCCATTGCCAATTTCTGTCATCAAATCAATAAGGGGTTTTATTCCTTTGATCAAACTGGCAAAGCGTGGCCCTCTTACTCCAGGCGGAGGGGATTCGGGAGAGTATTTTCCTGTCAGTAGACCTTGAGCTAATGGGCTATATGCGATCACACGCACACCAAGCGCCTGGCATCTTGCCAGTAATCCATTTTTCTCGATCTGTTTATTAAGAAGATTAAATTCAACTTGATTGGATGCCAGCTTGATCTGGTGCTTGGCGAGGGCATTATACGCCCGTAGAGTCTGACTTTTACTAAAATTAGAAACGCCAACGCTAATTGTTTTACCTGAATTTGCTTCTTGAGCCATAGCATTCATCAAGGAGTCGATGGGTAACAAGAACAATGGCCAGTGGATCTGGTAAAGATAAACATGGTCCACTTGTAATCTGTTCAGACTATTTTGCAACGCTTTATGTAATGAATTTTTAGATAATCTCCAGGGATAAGGAAAGAATTTGGTTGCAACAAAAACAGAATTTTCTGTAGTTTTCATTAACTTACCTAAAATTTGTTCAGACCGCCCCTGTCCATAAACTTCTGCTGTATCGAAAAAATTTACACCTGCATCCAAAGATGCTCGGAAAGCAGCTTCAATATCTTCATCGCTATAACTTCCCCCATAATTCCAGAAAAAACGATCGCCCCATGCCCATGCTCCAACACCAATTTCAATATTGTCTAAAGAAAGTGATCCTTCAACAGAATTTTCAGTCATTTTGCCTCGAAGTGACGAGATAGGGGAGATGATTGGCAATTTTATCATGTAACTTGTCATATCAGGGTATACACGTTATAAAAAGCAGGATAAAATCTATATTATTCTTGTTATGAACTAATGGATCTCCAGCCGCTTGACATCGTGAAGCGGCTGGCGCTCCCTGAGTTCGGGAGGATTAGATGACAATTAATTCAGGCTGGGAACCTGCCGAATCTCCAGCTGATTTGGCTAGACGGTTAGCATTGCCCTTCTCAGATTTACGTTTGATAACGCGTGCGCTAACACATCGTTCTTATGTTAATGAGCATGACGAAGCGATATCGGATAATGAGAGACTAGAATTTTTAGGGGATGCAGTTCTTGATTTTATTGTTGGGGCGTGGCTATTTAACCATTATCCTGAAAAAGCGGAAGGTGAATTAACACGTATGAGATCAGCTTTGGTACGCACTGAACAATTGGCTGCGTTTGCCAGGCAGTTAAAATTAAGCGCGGCGATGAGACTTGGGCGTGGCGAGATCCAGGCTGGAGGTCGGGAGAAAGATATCTTATTATGTGGGACATTTGAAGCTTTGGTTGGAGCGTTATATTTACAAACGAACATAAAAACTGTTCAAGAATTTATTCATGGTTTACTGGATAGAACAAGCGAAAAATACTTATATCAAACAGATTCGTTTGACCCAAAAAGCACTTTACAAGAGTGGTCGCAAGCGAATAAGTTGGGAATTCCGAATTACGTTACAGTAAAAACCTCTGGTCCAGACCATGATCGATTGTTTGAAGTTAATGTGCTTATAAGTGAAAAGATTTATGGAACTGGATCTGGGCATAGCAAGCAAATTGCATCTCGCCTTGCTGCCTTAAAAGCAATAGAATCAATTAATAATCTTTAAGGAATTAAACAAATAATACTATGCCATTAAGATTGAAATCTCTCGAATTACACGGATACAAGACGTTTGCTTCCCGGACAAAGTTTGAATTTTCGGATGGTATTACTGCAATTGTAGGACCGAATGGGTCAGGCAAGTCAAATATCGCTGATGCGTTGCGTTGGGTTCTTGGAGAACAATCATATTCTCTTTTACGGGGGAAAAAGACAGAAGATATGATTTTTTCTGGCTCAGAAAATAGACCCCGAGCTGGGATGGCCTCCGCATCGATCATTTTTGATAATGCTGATAATTGGTTGCCAGTCGATTTTTCAGAAGTTGATTTGGCACGACATGCTTATCGTGATGGCCGGAATGATTATTTGTTGAATAGTCAGCATGTTCGCTTAAGAGAGATCAATGAATTATTAGCACAATCCGGATTGAGTGAACGTACATACACAATATTAGGGCAAGGTTTGGTGGATGCTTCTCTGGCATTAAAAGCGGATGAAAGGCGACGCCTCTTTGAAGAAGCTGCCGGCATAGGCCTTTACCGTTCACGTCGTGAGGAGGCTTTGAGAAGACTCGATACAACCAGGAGAAATCTGGATAGAGTATTGGATATTCTTGCAGAGCTGGGACCACGTTTGAGAAGTTTGGAAAAACAAGCCAAGCGCTCTCAGGATTACCTTCAAGTACAAGCGGATTTACACATTTCTTTAAGAGAATGGTATGGTTTTCACTGGTATCAGTCCCAAAGAGAGATGAACGAATCCCGTGATTTAGCGATATCTCATGATGCAAAATTGCAGGAAATTCGAGAAACTCACCAGGGCATCCGCCAGAAATACTCAGAATTTAGAGATAGATTACAAGGGCTCCGTTCACGATTAAATTCATGGCATCGCGAGTCATCAAAATTGCACTCAAATAGGGAAACCATTAGTCGGGAAATGGCAGTTCTCGAAGAAAGAAGAAGATCGTTATCTGATAACAAGCAAAATTTGATGCTTGAGTTGAGTCGAATTGAAAGTGAAATTGAGGTTTCAAGTGATCGCTTGCAGGATGCAATTAATGACTCAGATCTTTTACAGCAAGAATGCAGCGAATCTGAATCGCAGCTTAAGACTGCGCAGGAGAATCTCAACATTCGACTTTTGGAAAGAAATCAAGTTGAAGAATTGCTTGAAAAAACAAATAGAGATACTGTAACTGCAATAAATCGACAAGTTCAATTTAAGGCGCAACAGGGAGAGTTGATAAAGCGAGTTGACTTGCAACAACTCAAATTAAATACAATCACCGAAACGATAACAGCAGCTAATGAAGAAGTAGCACTCGCTGAAGATAGACATGCTAAAAGTTTGGCCAACTTGGAGCAAGCAGAAGTATCTCTTTTTGCGATTGAGAACAAAATAACTGAATCAAAATTGAGCAAACAAAAACTGGAAACCGAGAAAATATCTCTTGAAAATGATTTAACAAGTTATTTATCGGAAGTTAGCCGGTTAAAGGCACAGCATGAGGTTTTACAACAAGCTGAGCAATCGTTGATCGGTTTTGCCGACGGTGCCCGGATGATAATGGAATCAGCTAGAAATTCTGAATTAAAAACAAATGTTCAGGCATTAAGTTCTTTATTGGATGTTCCAGCCGAGTTTGAGAAGGCAATTGCAGCGGCATTAGGTGATTTTGTAGATTCTGTAATTTTTCAATCAGATTTTGAAGTAGAAAAAGCCATAAATCTTCTTAATGAAACCCAATCTGGTAGAGCAACTTTACTCCCTGCAAACAGGCTTATATCTTTGGGGGAGATTATCCTTCCAAAGGATAGTGACTGTCTGGGTTTGGCTTGTGATTTAGTGAAAATCATTCCCGAATTTAGATCGGTGGTTGATTATCTACTTGGTCGGGTAATTGTTGTTGCTAATCACAAAGCAGCCATTAAGTTAATAAATAGCGTTCAAAAAGATTTAAAAATTGTAACTTTAGCCGGAGAAGTTTTTTATGCTAGCGGCCCAGTTCAAGCTGGAAAACAGTCCAATTCTGGTATTTTAGGACGGACTCGGCAAAAAAGAGAAATTCTGGAAGCATTAAATAATAAAGAAAAACTTGTAGAACAGTTGAAAGTTTCTATCAAAAAAGTTGTACAAAAAATTGAATCCATCCAAGGAAAATTGGATAAGGACGATGATGAGTTTCAGAAGACACTTTCAATTATGGATGTGAATAGAAATGGAGAAAGAAAAGCCAGGGAGGATCTGGAGTCAGCAAAACGAAATCTTGATTGGCAAGCAAGTCAATCTTCTAGTTTGAATGAAGAGATAGAAACTGCAATCTCTAACTTGCGAACATTAGAACTGGAAATTCTGAAAATTGAAGAAGAAATAAAGATTTATCAGGAAACTGCACGTAATCAAACAAGTTTGCTGGCTGGATTAAATACTACAGAATTAAGTGATCAAGTGGCTTATTGGAGTACTCAATTGGCGGTAGCTGGTCGCGCCCAAAGTGATGCACAGACTCGAAAAACTGAACGTCTACAAGTATTTAATAGTCTGGTAGTTCAAAGAGATCAGCTAATTGATAAGTTGAAAGAATATGAATCTTCGATAACAAACTTGGATACAGAAAAAATTAAATTGCGCGAACGAGAAAATGAATTTAATGCCCAACTTGAGACTTTGCGGGTATTAATTGATCCAGCTGAGGCTGATTTAGAGAGTTCAGAACTCCTGGAAGTTGAATTACAGCAACAAGAAATTAACAGTCAGCAGATATTGGCATCTGCAGAAAAATATTACAATCAGATCCAGTTGGATTTTAGCCGAAAACAAGAAGCTGTTACAAACTTGCGTCAGAAGATTGAGGATGATTTTGGATTGGTATCCCTGGAATATGCAACAAATGTAGATGGTCCAATTCCTTTACCTTTTGAGGGATTGGTGGAGCAAATGGGAACAGTAGATATCCTGCCTCCCGATTTGGAAGAAACACTTTCTCGCCAACGAATGCTGTTGAGACGAATGGGTCCGATTAATCCCGAGGCTCAGCAGGAATATGAATCAGTTTCAGAGCGTCATAAATTTATCGATTCTCAATTGGAAGATTTGAAAAAAGCTGAAGTCGATCTTCGCCAGGTTATATCAGAGTTGGATGAAATAACAAGACAGGAATTCCTAAAAACCTTCTCTGCGGTTGCAGATGAATTTAAAATAATTTTCCAACGGTTATTTGGGGGTGGTTCTGCCAAATTGATGTTAACAGATCCGGAAAATTTAAATGAGACCGGTATCGATATTGAGGCGCGATTACCGGGCAAACGTGAACAGGGGTTGGCATTATTATCCGGAGGGGAGAGGAGTCTTACAGCGATCGCGCTTATCTTCTCATTGTTGAAAGTATCTCCAACACCTGTATGCGTGATGGATGAAGTCGATGCGATGCTGGACGAAGCCAATGTTGGTCGATTTCGAGATCTTGTTAGCGAATTAAGCGTGGACACCCAATTTATAATTATTACGCATAACCGGAATACAGTGCAGGCTGCAGACGTGATTTATGGGGTGACTATGGGAAGGGATTCCGTTAGTCAAATAATTAGCTTAAAATTGGATGAGGTCAGCGACGAAATGTTGCGAGGTCAGGCAAAATAGTGATTAATAACATATAAAAGCCATCAATTTGGTTTGCCATGTATTACTTGAATGAAAAAGAGCGATTGATCTTTAGATCAATCGCTCTTTTGAAATTACTAAATTATGCTATCTGACCCCTTATTGTAAAGCAGGATCAACTGGGATTCTTTCTTTGTAATAATCGAATATTTTTAGATCTGATTTTGCCTTTATTTCGGCAACCCAATCAGTAAAGAATTTGTCAGTTTGTGTCTTATACTCTTCGGCAGTTATTGGACGTTCCTCATCATGTCCAATAACTTGGATGATGTGGTAGCCGAATTGAGATTTGATAGGTTGACTGATTTCACCAACTTCCAAACTAAAGGCTGCGTCTTCAAATTCAGTGACCATTCTTCCACGGGGGAACCAACCAAGGTCACCGCCATTGGAACCACTGCCAGTATCGATTGAATATTCGATGGCAAGCTCTGTCCAATCGCCACCATTAACTAGTAGCTGACGGACTTTATTTGCCGTGTCCTCTTCCGTTTCTAATACTAATATGTGTCTTGCCCAGACTTCGTCTGTTGTCAAAGGAACTTCAGATGTTATCTCGGCATACAATTTTATGCGATATAAATCATCTTCAAACAACTTCCTTACATCTGCTTCAGAAAAACCGAAACTTTTATAGTTGTCCAAAGCCAATTGGTAATCACTTTGATAACCATCTAAAGTATAGGGAGTCGCCGATGGCGTTATCGAGGGGATGGCTGTTGGTGTAGCTGACATATCAGGCGTGGATGTCGCCGCAAAAGTGGCTGTTGGAAAAGGCGAAGGCGTTGCCGAAGGTGGCACCAGTGCTCGCTCGGTGGCATTTAAAGTAGGGAAAATAATGGAGGTTGGTACAATTGTAGGGGTTGGTGTCCCATTAGGGAAATACCCAAATGCCTCTTGTATTGCTTTATCAACTTCCTCTGCTGAAATAGTTATTCCTCGTTTTTCAGCTTCTTGACGAATTATGATATTGTCCACCATCTGATTTAGTACGCTCTCACCTAGCGAGGCAGTATCATCTAATTGGAGTTGAATTTGTTGCAGTGCACTTCCAATAGTTGAATCGGTGTTGGGGTCAAGTCCAAACATTTGGGCAAATTGGACATATTGTTGAAATTGGGTGATCATTTGTTGACGGGTTAACCTTACGTGTGCTTCAAAAGCTTTAGTTGTAATACTTTCTCCGCCAACTTTTGCAACTGGTTGATTCGCGCGTAGTACGGTTTGACTGAGAACACCATAACCGATTAGGATAATTACAAGTACAACAATGCTAATTGTTACATACATAATCGTTCGGATTTGCTGACGTTCTTTTTGCAATCGAGCCATATGTTTTTTGCTAACAACTTTGGATTGCTGGTTTTTTGCCATAAAAGCCTCGCTTGAAAAATAAATCCGGGGTATGGAAAATATATTCAACATACCCCGGGGTAGTTATCTAAAATTTGACTAACGATCTTCTTCTGCTTGACCACCAGTAAAGGGGAGCAACGCGACGTGGCGTGCGCGTTTTATGGCGGTAGCCAATGCTCTTTGGTGAAGGGCACATGTGCCTGTTTGTCGTCGAGGTCTGATTTTTCCTTCCTCTGTTATCAAACGGCGTAGAAGATCGGTTTGCTTATATTCTATTTTTAAATTTTTGTCAGCGCAGAATTGACAGAATTTTGGTCTTGAAAAATACCTTCGTTCTCCTCGCTGCTGACGTTCATTACCGTCATATTGTTCCATGGATATTAACTCCAATTTTGTTCTTATTTCGGGTTAGAAGGGAAATTCATCTTCATTCGCCCGATTATCAAATTCATCACGTTCACTTACATCTTCGCCCTGATCAGAAGAAGTTCCTCGACGGTCGCCTAAGATCAGCATCTCAGATGCAACTACCTCGGTTGTTGTGTGTTTATTTCCTTCTTTGTCATCCCATTGTCTGGTCTGCAATCGACCTTCAATATAAACTTGTTGGCCTTTTTTCAAGTGTTGATTACAAATTTCAGCCAGGTTTCCCCAGGTGACAATATTGAACCAATCAGTATCAGTATGACGCTCACCATCTGAAGTGTTCCACGAGCGATTGGTAGCGATAGAGAAGGATGTAACGGGTCGTCCGGATGGAGTATAGCGCATTTCAGGATCACGCCCCAAATGTCCAATAAGCATCACCTTATTCAAACCGCGACTCATTTAATTCTCCTTCCTTTTAGTACCTGGTCAACCCTTTAGATTATTCAACCACAGTGATCATATAGCGCATAAGCGGTTCAAGGAATCGCAAATATTGTTCCAACCCAACAATGCTGGTTGGAGGCATGGATGTGGTGAATAATACGTATTGGCCTTCGCGTTGTTTATTAATTAAGTAGGCCAATCTTCGGCGACCCCAAACGTCTGTTGTTTCTATCTCGCCTTTTAATTCTGTTATCCAACCTTTGATTTTCTCGACGGAATCTTTAAAAGCAGTTTCATCCAGATCGGGATGGATAATACACATGAGCTCATATTTATGCATAGGGAACCTCCTTTCCTCGGGATTGCTCTCAGACATCACCGGTGGGAGCTGAGAACGGAAAGCCCAACCAGCGCACGGGCTGGATGAGATCGGAGTACAGTTTACTACAAAGTCTTGCTTTTGCGAAGGGCTGATTTTGTTTCGGGCAGGACATAAATAGGGTTACTAAAAATCCAGCCTCTGTTCTTTCCTAAATAATTGCGATGCACCTCCACCCTATAAACCCCGGGTTCATTGGTTACGAAAACAAGATTTTCCATTTTGGTTTTTTTAACTATCTCCCCATCTTTTAGCAAAGTTGTTTCAGCTTTTCCAGGTATTTGGACTTGAAGTGTAATACTGCCATCAAGCTCAATTTCATCTCCCATAATAGCCTCCTTATCTTTACTTTGTGCTGAAAACCGAAATCCTCGAGTGGGAGCAGGTAAATCATAACCAATAAAAGCGTTTCCATTTGCGAGCGAGTTATAAATGATTCGACTATCATTTATATAATCTCCGGTTAGAGATTTTGTAGTTAATAGGTGAGTGTTTATGGCTGAAAAATGAAATCTATAGGGAAAGATTGTTTTTCGAATTGGTCCCATGCGCATAGGAATGGCGTGGGAATCTGACCCACCGATTGCAACTATACGCTGACTGTTTTTATGAAGGGAATCCCATATGTGTAAAGTTTCAGGCAGGGGTCCATGTGCTATAAGCTCTGGGAAGAATGCGTATAATATTGCTCCGATCTTATTTTTTACCGTAGTTTTTAGTTCACTTAAGCCGTTCCATAATTCTATACCTGTAAAATCTTTAATTTTCCAATCTTCCCAGGAAATATCTGATTCGTTAAACAATGGGAGTGCTGGATCTATGGGATGGGCAATAAAGGATAAACCACCAATGGCTTTTATGTGATTGATCAACTCCTGTGGGTTTTCCGCAAGGGTTGCTACTTCCTCGGAAATCCCAAACACCAATAAGTGGTTTTTTTGTGGAATGCGACCTTGATCATGAATTTCTTCTCCGATCAGAAGAAGAGTTTTTCTCCCATTATTATTAATGTAACCATCCAATTCTTGGACAAGTACATTGTGGTCTGTAATTATTATTGCATCAAGTTGCGAATCTATTGCAGCATGAGCAATTTCAGCATGAAAACCAGTGCCATCTGAATAAGGTGTGTGAATATGGAGATTAATAACTAATTCGTTCATTATTTTTGATCTGAATTCATTATGATAAAAATATATTATTTACAAATAAAATAAATTAACCTAGAAATTTTGATGAGGATGATTAGAAAAGGTTATTCCTTGGAGGCATATTCTGGCATAAGTCATTTTGCAATTATCGGTGACTTAATAAATTTATATTTGTATCATAACGGTAGATGAAGTAATTGTCCACTTTGAATATTTAATATTTATAAAAATTCGGATTGAACTAAAAAATTTGGTTGGAGGATTAAACAATATAATTGGTACTGTTAAAGAATCCAATTATTTCTCTTAGGTATGATTTTAGGTTGAAAAAAAATGAGAGAAGATGAAATTTTTTGGGAGTCGTTTTGTGATAAAAAGGAGACTTGTCAAACTGAAAAGTACGGGGTAAGATATGTTTATGGATCAGGTAAAGAATAACTATAGAAAGATAGCCTATGCAATAGGAATTCTGATTCTGATAGTTGTTGTCGTTAGATTTCAACAACGGATTAGTGATATGAACCACCTTGAGAATCAGCGAAATCTGATACAAACTCAGGAGTCTTATGTGTTGCAAACTCAGGAAAGCTTGATCGCTAAGCTGGCATATGTCAATTCTGATGAGGCGGTAAAAGCTTGGGCTTACAGTGAGGGACGTTGGTATTTGCCGAATGAAACACCAATTATCATTGTGCCAGCAGGAAATTCTACTTCAGTTCCGGATGGTCAAGAGAATATNCCAATTAAATCAATCGATAACTGGCAGGTATGGTGGGAACTGTTTTTTGGCAAGAAGAATTGAATTTNTTGAAAGTTGATCCAGGGGCTAGTTAATATCAAGAACCATCCTATAAAAATTATAATAACTTAATTAACCAGAATAATTATTAGAATTTAGTAATTGTGGTCAACGAGTGAGATCACAAATATTATCTCTTTGCCATTTATTATGTGCCAAATTTATTTTAGTTTTGTTGTTATTGATGTAAGCCTCAGGTATAATCTTTAAAAAAATATTTATGGATTAATAATGCGACGATACATATACTTTACAGTTTTTGCATCAGGGATGACTACCTTGGCAGCTGAGCTTTCAGCTTCGCGCTTACTGGGAAATGTGTTTGGCACAAGCAATCTGGTCTGGGCAGCAATTATTGGGTTGATTTTGATTTACCTTACATTGGGATATAGCATAGGGGGGCGATGGGCGGATAAGTCTCCGAGCCCGAAAACAATGTATTCGATCCTGGCTTGGGGAGCTTTCAGCATTGGTGTTGTTCCATACATAGCTACTCCCGTATTGAGAGCTGCTGCAAATGCTTTTGATGGGCTGCAGGTCGGGATCTTGGCAGGCGCTTTTATCGCAGTTTTAATACTATTCAGTGTGCCTATCACTCTTTTGGGAATGATATCTCCATTTGCCATTCGCCTGAGCATAAGTGATGCCGGCGAGGCCGGAAAAGTATCCGGAACGATATATGCAATATCAACGCTTGGTTCCTTTGTAGGCACTTATCTACCGGTTTTGGTGTTGATCCCTATCATTGGGACAACAAAAACATTCCTTGTTTTCAGCTTGTTCCTTTTATTTGTGGCTTTGGCTGGTCTTGGGATTAGCAGTGGAAGAAAAGTAATGCTCCCATATTTGTTAATGGTGATCGCACTGGTTATTCTAAGTTTTGTGGAAAAAAATTCTTCGATAAAAAATACAGAAGGGCAGGTCTACGAAGCAGAATCGGCATATAATTACATACAAGTATTAAAAAGAGACGGATACACTTATTTACGCCTTAACGAAGGTCAGGGGATTCACTCTATTTATAAACCTGATGAGTTAAATTATGGGGGGCCGTGGCAGCAATTTTTGGCAGCCCCTTTTTTTTATAAGGATGAATTTCCTGAGGACATAAATAGGATGGCAATAATCGGGCTCGCAGCCGGGACAACTGCAAGGCAAGCCTCGGCAGTATTCCCAAATGTAGTAATAGACGGCTTTGAATTAGACCCAGAAATTGTAAAAGTGGGGATGGAATATTTTGATCTGAACTTGCAGAATTTAAATATTCATGTAGAGGATGGACGTTGGGGTTTAACATCCAGTCCTTTTAAGTATGATGTTATAGCAGTAGATGCATATCGTCCTCCTTATATTCCGTGGCATATGACCACAAAGGAATTTTTTCAAGTTGCTTTTGAACATCTTAATGGAAAGGGAACTTTGGTTATCAATGTTGGCAGGGCTCCGGATGATAGACGATTAATTGATGGCTTGGCTTCTACGATTGCCTCGGTTTTTCCTTCTGTTTACGTAATGGATATTCCGGGAACTTTTAATTCCATGATATATGCTACACGCGAATCTACCCAAAAAGAGAATTTGAATGTCAATATGATCCAACTGGCTATAACTCAAGGAATTCACCCATTGCTGGTGACATCAATTTATGAAACTTGGGTAAATTTGCAACCGACTCCCTTCGGATCAATTATTTTCACAGACGATTTGGCTCCGATAGAATGGATTACGAACAATATGGTCTTGAACTATGTTCTTTTCGGTGAAGTGGAGAATATTCAATGAAATTTATACGATTCATTTTCTATTTTGTCATGGCTATTCTTGTACCTGTGGCAGTTATTTTTTTAGGTATGCGAGTTCTTCTCTCCAGCGCATTTCTTAACCTTGAATATCGGATGCCGGGTTTTCCTGCCGACAATTATGGCTTCTCACAAAACGAGAGATTACATTGGTCGAAGCTGGCTGTACAATACCTGGTAAACGATTCGAATGAGGATTTCCTTGGAGATCTAACATTTTTGGATGGAACACCTTTGTACAATGATCGCGAATTGAGTCATATGTTGGATGTAAAAAAAGTTATAAAACCAGTTATAAGTATTGGGTATGCCTCGTGGGCATTGTTGACGGTGCTCGGATTAATTACCTTTCGCAATAATTGGCGATCTGAGTATCGTAAAGGATTGAGGCTCGGGGGTATGATCATGATAGGGTTTCTTATTGTGATTGGACTTTTTGCAATGATCAGCTTTTGGAATTTTTTCACTCTCTTTCATAGTATCTTCTTTGAAGGTGATAGTTGGTTATTCTTATATTCTGATACATTAATACGCTTGTTCCCCATGCGATTCTGGCAGGATGCTTTTTTACTGGCGGGAATAATCATTCTGGGAAGCAGCTTAGTGCTTGTGGCAGGTTTAAAACCAAAACAGAAATAATTGGTGAAGGATATATACATGCAGATGTCGATAATCTCTGGTGTATAATTCCACCGTGAGGAGTGAACGAATGCCGGTATCTTTATCGCTTGAAGGCAAAGTCGCCTTAGTCAGCGGAGCATCACGCGGAATTGGACGGGCTATTGCCTTGAAGGTTGCTGAATGTGGTGCATCGGTTGTGGTAAATTATTTAAATTCGGTTAAAGCCGCAGATGAAGTGGTCGCTGATATTATTAAATCTGGTGGCAAGGCAATCGCGATCAAATCAGATGTATCTGTTTATAACCAGGCCCAGGATTTGATAAAGTCTTCGATTGAAACTTTTGGAAAATTGGATATCCTTGTAAACAATGCTGGAATCACCCGTGATAAGTTGATTATGCTTATGACTGAAGAAGATTGGGATGATGTTCAATCTACGAACCTTAAAAGCACGTTTAATTGTTCAAAAGCAGCTGTAAAGCATATGATGCGAAATAGATACGGGAGAATAATTAATATTACATCAGTTGCCGGACAAATGGGAAATGCGGGGCAAACAAACTATTCTGCATCGAAGGCAGGTCAAATTGGATTTACGAAAGCGTTAGCCCGTGAAGTCGCTGTTCGCAACATCACGGTTAATGGTATTGCAGCTGGATATATTGAAACTGATATCTGGAAAAATGTACCAGAAAATATGCGCAATTCTGTAATTTCTTTAATACCAATGGGACGCAGAGGTTTACCTGAAGAAATTGCAAATGCAGTTGCTTTTCTTGCATCTGATCAGGCTGCTTATATAACTGGTCAAATATTGGGTATTGATGGCGGCATGGCAATGATGTAATGGATCTGGAGGAACAAATGGCAGAAAAACACACTACAGGCAAAACAACTTTAACCCCGAATGTAATTCTAACTATCGCAAAAATGGCTGCCTTGGAGGTTGATGGTGTCAATGCAATGGCACCAATTCGTCCTGGAGTCCCTAAACTTAGATCAAGAGGAAAGGATGGGGTGAATCTTCTAATTGAAGATGACAATGTGTTTGTGAATCTTTATTTAGTTTTAGATGGGAATTATAATATCCGGGATGTGAGCAGAAAAGTTCAGCTTCAGGTTTCTCGGGCTATTGTCGAAATGACTGGTCTTGAAGTCGGTATGGTTAATATTCATATTGAGGATATTGAATACAAGAATGATGAGGTCTGATAGCCTATGAAGGCAAGAACCAGAGCGCGAGGTGTTGCTCTGCAAGCACTTTACGAAATAGACATAGCTAATCACCCAATTGGAAAAGTTTTAGAAAATCGCCTTGAAGAAGAAAATATAAATGACGAACTTCGTGATTTTATAAGACAAATTGTAGTTGGTGTAGTTCCAATCCGGGAGGAGTTAGATTATGTTATTTCCAAGTATGCTCCAGATTGGCCACTTGAACAAATTGCAACCATAGATCGCAATATAATGCGCGTAGCTGTTTGGGAAATGGCCGTTATTGGCGATACTCCCATTAAAGTAATCATCAATGAAGCTGTTGAGCTGGCAAAACTTTATGGTTCTGACAGTGCCCCCAGATTTATAAATGGTGTATTGGGTAGCCTGGCGGATCATCAAAATGAAGTAAACCAAGCGATCGCATCGCAGAAAAAGGAATGAATAAATAATATGGATTTTTTGGGTGTTGGTCCAATGGAATTGATTTTTGTTGTCATTCTGGCTTTGATAATTCTTGGCCCGAGGGATATGCAAAAAGCAGGTCGTTCAATGGGGCGCTGGATGAATAATCTGGTGAAATCTGATACCTGGAAAATGGTAAGACAGGCATCTAATAAAATTAAATATTTACCAAATGAATTGATGCGTGAAGCAGGTTTGGAAGATATTAAAAAGGCCAGTCAGTCGATCAATAAAGAGATTAATAATGAAATATCCCAAGAAATAACGGATCCATTTAAATCTTGGAAAGAACCAAGCTCATCTCCGTCGGAAACTCTAAAATTAGAAAAAACACCTATTTCAGAAAACATTATAGAGCCACCTCGTCCAGAAAGTGAAAATGGAGGAGATGTTGATGCGTAAAGTATTAAATGGATTCTGGAAGATAATTTCATCACCATTCAGGGGTCTTTTCTATTTGATCGCTTTACCTTTTCGGTTATTAAAACGCGCCAATTCTTTTTTAAACGATGATTTGGATGATCGCTCTTTNCCCGACGCCTTCGCAACTTCCTTGCAAGCTCCTTCTGCTTTGCTTGAGCATGTTGATGCCTTGAGAAAACACTTGCTGCGAATGTTGCTTGGCTTGGTAGTTGCGGTAGCTATAAGTTTTATTTTCACCACTCAGTTGGTTGATTTCCTATCAATTCCTGTAGGTGGAATAGCAGCGCTAAAAGCCATCGATATAACAGAATCGGTAGGTGTTTTTATGCGAGTTGCTTTGTTTGCTGGAATTGCATTGGCATCTCCATATCTCGCATTCGAGCTATGGTTATTCGTTGCGCCTGGTCTAAAACCTGGTGCACGAAAATTAGGTTTGATCGGGATACCACTTTCGACCTTATTGTTGGTTACTGGTATGTTGTTTGCTTATTACTTCATGTTGCCTTCTGCCTTACCCTTTTTATTAAATTTTATGGGGATTGAAACTATACCTCGCCCATCTTCCTATATAAATTTTGTCTCAGGATTATTATTCTGGATAGGTGTAGCTTTTGAGTTTCCGTTAGTCATCTTCATTCTCTCACTAATGGGGATAGCAAAACCAAAATTTATGGCTCAACAATGGCGGATTGCAGTTATCGTCATTGCTATACTATCGGCATTGATCACTCCAACGGTTGACCCGGTTAATATGGCCCTGGTTATGGGACCGATGATTATTCTATATTTTTTGAGTATTGGCCTAAGTTACTTGGCTTCATTCAACCGAAATAGATCTATCGCAAAGAAAGCATAATCTACAGTTGTCACGATAGGTCCCTTTTGCGAAAAATTGTGATGGTTGAAGGGAAAAAGGGTTGAACATTATGTGTAATAACCAACCTGTTTACAAAAAGGCAATAGTTTTACTCCTTGTTGCGGCAATATTAACAAGCTGTCAATTAAATTTATCAGGAAATGATGTTCCAACTTCCTCGGTATCCTTTCCTCTTCCACCCACACCTGTACCTCAACCGATGGCTGAGATATTTTTTGCTGCAACAATTCCTACGCCATTATTACCCGGAGAATCTTTGTTATTAAGTGTTGTAGATGAAATTACTGGCCTTGCATTAAATCCAACAAATTACACTATGCAATCAGGTGACAGCTTACATTATTATGTTGCTTTACCTATTGTTGTTAATAGTGTTGTCAAATACCGATACATAAAACAATCCGGAATTCCGATATTAGAAGATAAATCCGATGAGCAGGCTGTTAGATACCGGTTGTATTATGTAGGTGGGCCTGGGGAAGTTATGGATACTATTTCAAGCTGGAGTGATAATGACTTCTCCGGAGACGTTGGCCGTATCACAGGACGAGTTGTTTCTGGGGCGGATAATAGCGGGTTGCCAGATATTCTTATCTGTGCAGGTGGAGCTCAAACTCTTAGTGATTCAAATGGAGAATTTGTGCTGGAAGGATTAACTCCAGGGATCCAAAATCTGGTGGCTTACTCTCTTGATGGACTTTACCAACCATTTCAGCAAGGAGCATTGATCACTGCTGATAAGCGTACCCCTGTAAACATTACCATGGTGCAAGCACCATTGGTTAATGTGGTTTTTACAGTTATTGTGCCTGCTAATACGATCCCTACTGCGCCTATTCATTTTGCAGGGAATCTTTATCAATTGGGTAATTCTTTTGGCGATTTACATGGCGGCGCTAGCAGCGTAGCAGTGAATATGCCCTCATTAACTCCAATGTTGGATGGTCGCTATACTCTATCGATGATGTTACCGGCGGGAACTGACATCCATTATAAATATACTTTGGGTGATGGTTTTTGGAACGCTGAACATCAAAATACTGGAGAATTTAAGATTCGACAGTTGATTGTTCCCAATTCTGGTGGAATTGTTCAGGATATGGTTGAAACTTGGCAATCTGGTCCTTCAGCCCCAATTCTTTTTGAGGTAACTGCGCCATCGGACACTCCCCCGACTGATATAGTCTCGATACAATTTAACCCCTATGGTTGGACAGAGCCCCTCCAGATGTGGCCTTTGGGCAATAACCGTTGGGTTTATCAACTCTTCAGTCCATTGAATATGTTAGGCTCATTTGAATATCGCTATTGTCGAAATGATCAGTGCGGCATTGCAGATGATTCTGCTACTTCTGGAAACGCTTTGGGCAGATCAATTTCGACTAGTTTAATACCACAAGCTATTCAAGATAACATTAAATCATGGAAATGGTTGTCAAGCTTTCCCGCTGATAATTTCAAGTCAAGCAATATTCAAACGAGAGAAATTGGTTTTTGGGCAGGGCTCGAATTCCAGGCAGATTATGCTCCTTCCTGGCAACCCTGGATACCACAGGCTTTACAAAATATTCAAAACTTGGGATCAAATTGGGTTATCTTTTCCCCTACCTGGACTTATCAAGGGAATAATCAAACTGAATTTTCGCAAATACCGGGACAGGATCAACTCGGTATTGATTTAAGCGAGACAATAAACTGGGCAAGAGCATTGAATTTGAATACTGCTATCTTTCCATATGCGAATTTTTCTTTGCCTGTCGATGATTGGTGGAAGAATGCACCTCGTGACGCCAATTGGTGGAATGGTTGGTTTGCCCGGTATCGTGCATTTTCCTTGTATTATGCCGATCTCGCGATGGCTAATGGTTCCCAGGCCCTAATATTGGGAGGAGAATGGTTAGGGCCGGCCTTGCCTGGTGGTATTTTGTCTGATGGTAGCAGCTCCAATTTACCGGTTGATGCTGAAGCTCGCTGGAGCAGCCTTATTGCTGAGATTCGGCAGCACTTTAACGGTCAAGTATATTGGGCTATTGATTACCCGGGTGGTCTCGCAAATCCCCCCGGTTTAATTTATGAGTTGGATGGAATTTATTTGCTCTGGTCCGCACCTCTTTCAAATGGAGAGCAAACATCAATAGAGAATATGCAAATTATTGCTGGTGATATGTTGGATAATGAAATCAGACCATTTCAATTGACTTTTCAGAAGCCATTAATTGTTTCAGTATCTTATCCATCTATTACAGGAACTTCTAGGGCATGCGTCCCGGATGGTGTGGGTGGTTGTCAGGCTTGGTTTGCCCTTAATCAACCGAATTCAAATAGTGAATTAGTGGAACTGAATTTGCAAGCTCAATATGATGCTTATGAAGCGTTATTATATGCAATAAATGAACGAGATTGGGTCAGCGGATTTATCAGTAGGGGATATTTTCCCCCTGTAGCTTTGCAGGATACATCTGCTTCCATAAACGGAAAACCAACTGCAAATTTATTGGGGTACTGGTTTCCACGTTTATTGGGTGTTATCGAATAAGGAAATTATTTTCCTTTTTTTAATACAATAAAAAGAAGCTATAATAAAAAAATGCACATTAGGAGATTGTTATGAAACCAGGTCTTCCCGAACTACTTATTATATTGTTGGTCATTGTCCTTCTTTTTGGACCAGGCCGGATTGGTAAAATTGCCGGTGAGTTGGGAAATGGTATCCGTTCTTTTCGTGATGGATTAAAAACGAAGGAAGAGAAAAAGGATGATTCATCAGATATAAAAATTGATGATGATCCAAAATAACTACTCGTGAAAACAATTATACCAATTTGGGTTTAAGTTTCATAAAACCAAACCTAAAAGTGGAGTAACCATATTACTGTGGTTACTCCACTTTTAGGTTTAGATGGATCATTTATGGGAAATTGGATATTAAAAAATTGTTGTAACGAAAGTTGATATAGTTACTGTTCCATTTGATCTGATCAAACCTTCGAGTTACCCGTAAGTATTTATTTATCATTATCTTTAATAAATCCAGCGCTTATTTATTATATTGAGTTTCGTATAGCCTTGCATATAGCCCGCCAAGCGTGAGTAATTCTTCATGGGTACCGTTTTCTATGATGCGACCACGGTCCATAACAAGTATCAAGTCAGCAGCCAGGATAGTGCTCAAT
>BS_KBA_SWE02_21mDRAFT_10000278_pt1 | contig 18623 bp, 15 predicted proteins | sample BalSeasSWE02_21m_FD_9196 | JGI IMG/M metagenome (IMG submission 9196)
AGAATTTATTAACAGCAATTGCCGGTCAAGCTGTTATTGCACTTCAAAATGCCAGGCTTTTCGATACGACAAAAACATCTGAATTTCGTATGCGCAGTTTAATTGAAAATGCACCTGAAGCGATTCTTGTAATTGACACTTCATCAGGTTTTATCTCAGACCCAAACACAAATGCCATCCAGCTTTTTGGAATAAACAAGGAGACGCTTGTAAAAAAAAGCTTGCTCGATTTTTGCCCAGAAAAACAAACCGAAGAAATATCATCTAAAGATTTACTCCAGGAAAATATAAACAATGTAATATCAGGTGGATCGCCTGTTTTCGAATGGGTATTAAAAGCACAGTCTGGTAAATTAATCTCTTGTGAAGTACGACTTTCTCACCTCCCGGGGTCCTTACATTTAGTCCGTGCAACCATAACAGATATCTCGGTTCGAAAGGCAGCCGAAAAGCTCGAAATCGCGTTAAGAACAATATCTGACTCAGCATTAGCATCTCAAGATATTTCATCCCTGCTTCCATCAATTCATGATGCTGTTAAAAAAATATTGCCAGCAGATAATTTCTATATAGCGTTGTACGACGACAATTCTAATACTTTAAGCTTTCCTTATTATGTTGATTCTTATGATCTTCCTCCTCAAGGTCGTATTCCGCTTCAGAACACCCTCACTGGTTACCTGATCAGATCTGGCAAGTCACAATTAATTACGCCGGAAAAAGTCTCTGAGCTGGAAGACTTAGGAGAAATAGATCGATCTGGAGTTACTGGAACATATGGGGTGGATTGGCTGGGCGCTCTGCTCAAAAGTGGTAATCGAGTGATCGGGGCAGTCGTTGTTCAAACGTATGATGAAGCTATAAGATTAACTGAACGAGACAAAGATACCTTGTCCTTAATTGCCAATCAGGTTGCAGTAGCAATTAATAGAATTCAATCTGATTCTGAACTTCGTGCCCTTTTCTCTTCAATGACTGACGTTATCATTGTTTATGATAAAGATGGACGCTATCTACGTATTGCGCCTACCAATCCATCCCGCTTATTTCTTCCTCCAACGGAGCTCTTGGGGAAAACAATTCGCGAATCACTACCAGAAGACACACATGAACCATTTATGAATGCGATCAAAAGCGCACTTAATACAGGCGAAACCTGTATTTTGGAATATTCTATGGGGATCGATGGAGCGGTTTACTGGTTTGATGCTAGCGTAACTCCACTAGGAGAAGATCAGGTTTTTTGGGTGGCACGAGACATTACTGACCGAAAAAATTTCGAGGAAACTTTACGCAGACAAAACGAGTATCTTGCGACTTCCTCAGAAATCGGTCGTTTGATCACCTCAACCCTAGACCTGGAAACTCTCTTCAGTCGAAGTGTAAATTTAATTACTGAACGCTTTGATTTCTATCATGCCGCAATATTTATTATTGAGGAAACGGGCTTCAATGCGATTCTTCGAGAAGCAACCGGTAAAGCTGGCGAAGAAATGATACGAAATAAACATTTTCTTGCGGTAGGCTCACGCTCTGTGGTGGGTACGGTTGCTTCAACAGGGAAATCTTTGATTGTCAACAACACAGCCATAGACTCAACTTTTCGTCCAAATCCATTATTACCAGATACAAGAGCAGAAGCTGCAATTCCTCTTCGCATCGGGCAAAGAACTATTGGTGTAATCGACATCCAGTCAATAAGAATAAATTCCTTTATGCCTGATGATATCGTCGTTCTTCAAGCCCTAGCTGATCAAGTGGCAGTTGCAATAGAAAATGCACGTTCTTATAAGCTGTCGCAAGAAGCTGTTCTTGAAATGAAAGAGTTGGATCGAATTAAAAGTCAGTTCCTGGCAAATATGAGCCACGAACTGCGCACTCCTTTAAACTCGATAATCGGATTTTCCCGCGTCATACTTAAAGGTATTGATGGTCCAATCACCGAGTTGCAGCAACAGGATCTTAATGCCATATATAACTCCGGGCAACACTTATTAAGATTAATCAATGACATTCTGGACCTATCGAAAATAGATGCAGGAAAAATGGAATTAGCGTTTGATGAAGTGAATATTGGAGAAACAATTAATAGCGTTATTCCAACCATCACAGGGATACTAAAAGGTAAGCCAATTCAAATCAAGCAATCTGTATCATCTAAATTACCTTTAATTCAAGCAGATCCGATGCGTATTCGCCAAGTATTAATAAATTTACTTTCAAATGCAGCGAAATTTACTGATGAGGGAATTATTACAATCGAAGCAGAATTAATTACTAGTTCTTCTGGTCAACAAGAAATCATGGTTAGTGTGAGCGATACAGGACCAGGTATTTCAACCGAAGATCAGGCTCGTCTATTCCAACCTTTTACGCAAGTTGATGCATCGGCAACCCGAAAAACAGGTGGAACAGGACTTGGACTTTCAATATCGCGATCACTCATAGAAATGCATGGCGGACGTATAGGTGTTCACAGCACAATAAATGAAGGAAGTACATTTTATTTTACACTAGCAATTCCAAAACTAGATTCAGAAAAACGACAGAGAACAGAAACTGGACAAAATATTATTCTAGCGATCGATGATGATCAAAACGTAATTAACCTTTATGAGCGTTATCTTCAACCTCAAGGCTACCAAGTTATTTCTTTATCAGATCCTACACAAGTAAAAGAGCGGATTTTACAACTACACCCTCTAGCCATAACTCTGGATATTATGATGCCCGGCAAAGATGGTTGGACAGTTCTCAATGAAATAAAGACAGATCCAGAAACCCGCCACGTCCCCGTTATCGTGTGCAGCATTCTTGAGGCAGAAGAAAAGGGTTTCAATCTGGGAGCATCTGAATATTTAGTAAAACCAATCCTTGAAGAGGATCTATTAGGTGCCATAAATCGCTTAAATAGGGATGGAGATTTTAACAATATTTTAGTAATTGACGATGACCCGGAAGATTTACGTTTGATCAGCAAAATTCTTGAAAACCACACATCTTTTCACCCACTGCTTGCAGAAGGTGGCGAACAAGGCTGGAAGACCTTAGTGGCCAACCCACCTTCTGCTGTAATATTAGATCTATTTATGCCCACCCTTAACGGATTTGAAATACTTGAAAAGCTTCGAATAACCCCGAACTTAAAGGATATCCCTGTTGTTGTAGTTTCGGGAGTTGATTTGACTTCTGACCAGAAAAAACAACTAGAAGATTATGGGCAGAATCTTATTCAAAAGGGAAATATCACTGAAAAAGAGTTGCTCAGCCAATTAGAAAAAGCACTTAACATGCTGTCCACCAATTCCATAGAGGAAAATTAACAATATGTCTTTTGAGATCAAGTGTATAGATTGCAACCATGTTGCAAGATATTCTCCTGCAATAATTAATTGCCCAAATTGCAATAGTCAATGGCGGGAAGCAATCTATGATTATCAAAATATTGCTAAATCAATTAAAGAAACCTTAAAAAATCGACCATTTGATCTATGGAGGTATTACGAACTTCTCCCTATAAAGAATCCAAATTTATCAAATTCTCTTGGCGAAGGAGGAACTCCCTTAGTTCATGCAGTTAATCTGGGGATGATGTTGGGTTGTCCCAATATTTTTATTAAAGATGAACGTCAGGGACCTACAACCTCATTCAAAGATCGACAAGCCTCAGTTACGATTGCTGCTTTAAAAGAAGCGAATATTACAGAAATGGTAGCTGCCTCAACTGGAAATGTAGCCATTGCGTATTCTGCATTTGCTGCCCGTGCTGGGATTAAGCTATGGGCTTTTGTCACAAGTCTCGTCCCAGCTGTAAAGATGAGAGAAATAGCTCTATATGGGAGCCAAGTCATAAAAGTTACAGGATCCTACGATCAAGCTAAACAAATTGCAGCTGAGTTTGCCCAACAAAGAAACCTATATCTGGATATGGGCGCCAGAACAATTACCTCCATCGAAGCGATGAAAACCATTGCATTTGAAATAGCTGAACAATTAACTTCAATCAACTCACAAGAATCAACCAGCGCTGACAAAGGTGACCTCAAGTATTGGAAAACTCCAGACTGGTATATCCAGGCCGTGAGTGGCGGGATGGGTCCACTGGGTGTTGCCAAGGGTTTTTCTGAGCTCATCAATATGGGCTTTACTGAACGAATTCCAGCAATTGCTGTTATTCAAGCTGAAGGATGCGCCCCTATGGTGAATTCCTGGAAAGAAGGCTTGGACGTCGCTACTCCCGTCACCTCCCCGCGCACGCATATTGAAACTCTTGCTACAGGCGATCCGGGAAGAAGTTATTCGCTTTTACGAGATTGGGTAATCAAAACGAAAGGGACCTTCGAAAGTGTCAGTGATGAAGAAGCTTTTCGGGCGATGCATGTACTCGCAAAAATGGAAGGGTTATCCGTAGAGCCTGCAGCCGCAGTCGCATTTGCCGGGTTATTTAAATTGGTAAGATCTGGAAAAATTAAACCTACTGATACCATTGTTTTAAATTGTACAGGTCATACCATGCCCGCTGAAGCATTTATTCTTGGAGATAATTGGGCTAGAAATGTAGATTTTTCTTCACAAAAAATGGAGGAAACACCCGAAGAAGGTTTACTCGCTGCATTAAGCAGGGTTGCTCCTGACCGATTTCCTATAGTGGCCATTGTTGATGATAGTACCGAAGCAAGAAGACTAATAAGACGGATTCTACAATCGCAAGGAGAATATAAGATTATTGAAGCCGAGAATGGTAAACAAGCAATAGAATTGTTTGAAACCAACATACCAGATCTGATTATTCTCGATTTAATGATGCCAGAAGTGGACGGATTTGGTGTTTTGGATTTATTAAAATCAAAACCTGAAACTACCAACATCCCAATAATTGTATCAACGGCGAAAGAATTAACTGTTGAAGAAAAAAATCGTCTCAAAGGGAAAATTCAAGCACTTTTGCAAAAAGGCGATTTTTTGAGCGACGAATTTCTTGATGAAGTTCAATCCTTGATCCATTAATGGAATCACAATGATATTCAAGAATCGTCGGGGAACCGGGATTTGGGCAGCTCTGGCTTCAGCGACATTTCTTGGTTTTGCCCCAATATTTGGGAAACAAGCCATAATCTTTGGCTTTTCACCTCTTTCGACCGTAGCATTACGCACATCATTTGCAGCAATTTTATTATTATTTTTTGTCCTTATTTTTAATAGAAAATTCCTTTTCATTTACCCAGCAGGGTTAATCGGCTGTGCCCTAGCGGGTTTAATTAATGGATTAGGTTCCCTATTATATTATTCATCTTTGGGGAGACTCAACGCAGGTATTGGGCAATTGCTTTACTCACTATATCCTCTTTTTTTGGCTGGTTGGTTAATTCTTGATCGACAATCTATTAGTCGAATTACCTATATTCGTATTGGTCTTTCCCTCATTGGGGTCGTACTTTTAACGAATACAGGTCAGGGTGGAATTGACTGGATTGGAGTATTGCTGATGCTGGGAGCTGCTCTTATGTATGCTTTACACATCCCAATTAATCAAAGGGTCCTAATTGATGTTCCGGCTCCGACCGTCACTCTTTATACTTTACTTTCAATGTCTGCAGTTGTCATTCCTGCATATTTGTTGTTCGATCGCAATATCCCCTCTGAAGGCATCAGTTGGACGCCAATAATTGGCCTAACTTTTGTTACATTGTTTTCAAGACTGACATTATTTCTTGGAGTGAAGTATATCGGAGGGATGCAAACAGCTTTATTAGGGTTGTGTGAATTAATAATTGCTGTAGGTGGTAGTAGTATATGGCTACACGAAATTTTAACTGTTTCTCAATGGTATGGGGCAGTGTTCTTGGGATTTGGACTCTTATTGATAGGATATGAGAAAAACAATCCTGATAAAAAAAGGAATACAGGTAAATATTTAGGATGGCTACATCCGCCCAATATGACTGGAAAATATCCCTGGCAACCCCATGATTAATTGCCTTTATCTGTATCGAGCATCTCGATTATTGCCAAATTGCAAAGGTAACATGGTAGAATTCTTGCCTTACGATGAATGATTCGAATTGATCTAACAATAATTGGTGGGGGTCTGGCTGGAAGTGAGGCAGCTTTACAAGCTGCAAAATTTGGATTAACAGTTGGCCTTATTGAAATGCGTCCTTCTGTTACAACAGGCGCTCATTTAACTGCAAATTTCTCTGAATTAGTATGTTCAAATTCTTTTGGATCTTCTCTACCTGACAGAGCACCTGGAGTTCTAAAAAACGAACTTAGACAGATGGGGTCCTTATTATTAGAATGCGCAGAAAGAACGGCTGTTCCCGCTGGTCGGGCATTGGCAGTAGATCGAAATTTGTTTTCGCAACTTGTCACTGAGCAGATAACATCTAACCCAAAAATCCACATTATCCGTAAAGAAGCCGTCACAATTCCCGAAGGACCTACAATAATTGCGACAGGACCATTAACCTCTCCTGGTTTTTCCAAAGAACTCGTCGCTTTAACAGGAGAAGAGTCGTTACATTTTTATGACGCCATAGCTCCGATTGTCACTATTGAATCAATCGACTTCGACATAGCTTTCACAGCATCCCGTTATCAAAATTCCGAATCAACTATTGGTGATTATATCAATCTACCGTTCTCAAAAACCGAATATTATCATTTTGTTGAGCTATTAACCACAGCAAAGAGGATTATTTTAAAACCCTTCGAGAAAGATATTGAAAGTGGCGTTAGAGCAGGCGCGAGTGAATTCTTTGAGGGATGCTTACCCATTGAGGTTTTGGCTCAACGTGGAAAAGAGACTCTCGCCTTTGGACCGATGCGTCCCGTTGGATTAATAAATCCTCACACAAATTCACGACCTTATGCTGTGCTACAGTTACGACAAGACAATTTAATTGGAAGCCTGTACAATATGGTTGGCTTTCAAACCAACTTAACCTTTAACGAGCAAATTCGAGTATTTCGGAGCATTCCAGGTTTAGAACATGTGGAATTTGAGCGTTATGGGCAAATGCACCGAAACACTTATATATCCTCCCCAAAATTACTCTCTCCAACGCTCCAATTCAAGAAACGCCCCAATTTATTTTTTGCCGGCCAAATAACCGGTGTGGAAGGGTATGCTGGAAATATTGCGACCGGGCTTCTGGCAGGTTTGAATTCTGCGAGGTTGATAAACAACCTTCCTCCTCTAATAATGCCTGAAACCACCATTTTAGGTGCTTTGTGCCGCTATATTACTCAAGCTGACTTGTCAGATTTTCAACCGATGAAAGCAAACTTCGGATTATTGCCTCCGCTCCAGCTGGAGCAAAAAATGAGTAAACGCGATCGTGCGACAAAATATTCTGAGAGATCATTTTTAGATATGGAACATTTTTTAAAAAAAATATGATGTGCAGATTACGTTTTTCCTTTCACCTTACACTTATAATTATTATCGTTTCTTTAGTGGCAATGTCAAAAAAGGTTACCTCCCCACTTTATTATCCGAACTCAAATGAAATTATTACATTTAGTGGTTCACGCGCTCTCAATAATGTTATAGAGCAAGTAAATATGGGACCGCGTACACCTGGTAGTTTACCCCACACCTTATTTTTTCTCTGGATACAATCAAAAATTGATCAACCTGGTTGGATTGTTGAACTCCAAAAAGGGATTTATCATGACCACCAAATTACAAATATTATTGCCAAGAATTCCAATGAACCTCCGAAAATAATAATCGCAGCGCATTACGACAGCCGTCTCCTTTCTGATAACGATCCAGACTCGAAATTACGCTCAACTCCGGTTCCTGGGGCAAACGACGGAGCTTCTGGCGTGGCAGTGCTCATTGAGCTTGCACGGACCCTACCTGTAAATGTGCAGCCTATCTGGCTTGTATTCTTCGATGTTGAAGATAATGGAAATATTCCAGGTTGGGAATGGATATTAGGATCAAGGTATTTTGTCTCACAGCTTGAGGCAATACCACAAGCTGTCATCATCCTCGATATGGTTGGGGATAAAAACTTAAATATTTATCGTGAACTAAATTCGGATGATGCTCTTACTACTGAGATCTGGAAAGTCGCACAATCTTTGGGACACGAGTCGTCCTTTTTAAATACATCCAAATATTCGCTCATCGACGATCATATCCCATTCATTGAGGCTGGTATTCCTTCGGTAAATATTATTGATTTTGATTATCCTTTTTGGCATACAACTGCTGATACCAGCGACAAAATTTCTGCAGAGAGCTTGGAAATTGTGGGATCAACTATTTTAAATTGGATCAATCAACAAAAATAAATTGCTTAAACATGAATACTGGTTTAGACTAAGCCATATGAATATCATTAACTTGCTGGAAATTATCCAACGTGATTGGTTGGAACAAATTTCAAAAAACCTTGAAGTCGGATCCAAGATTAAGATCGAATTCAATAGCCAGCTTTTAGATTTTTTTGGATTATTATCTCAGGCAATTAAAACTGGAGATCCTACTAACCTGGACCCAATTTTAATTAACTGGGCGGAATCTCTCACTCAATCAGATCTAATTGAAGGGAAAAATAATACATCGGCAATCCTTGAACAGATGCTTACCACAGTATTTTCAATAAGCAGCAATCTCCTATCTGATCACGATACTCTATTATTAATTGGCTCATTGTTGCCAATTTTTATATACGCATTAGATAAATCTGCCCGTCTTGAGATTGAATCTCATAAAGCTTATGTTTCCAATGAACTAACACAAGCCAAAACCGAGCTCGAACGCTTGGACCAAAGTAAATCAAAATTTATTGGTGTTGCTGCACATGAATTAAAAACACCACTAACGCTTATTGATGGATATACATCAATGCTGAGAGATTTACTCAAGCAAATCCAAAATCACGACCAAATAGATATGTGCCTTGATGGAATTAATAACGGCACGGCTCGCCTTAGAATAATCGTAAATGATATGATAGATGTATCTCGTATTGACAATAATTTATTATCTCTTTCCTATCAACCAGTATGGCTAAATCAATTGTTTCTACTACTTAAAAGCGAATTGCTTCCATCTCTTACAGCCAGAAAATTAACACTTGAAATAAAATCATTTCAAGGAGAATCAACAATGCTTTTTGCAGACCCAGAACGGATGTATCAAGCATTTCGAAATATCCTGACAAATGCTATAAAATATACACCCGACAGAGGAATAATTACAATTGATGGGCGCACTCTTCCCGGATTTGTTGAAGTAATTATCCAAGACACAGGCATTGGAATCTCTGAAGAAGATCAACTATTAATATTTGGGAAATTTGGCCAATTAGGTGTTCAAGAACTTCATTCCAGTGGAAGAGTAAAATTCAAAGGTGGAGGTCCCGGTTTAGGATTACCAATAGCTCGTGGGATAATCGAGGCACATGGTGGCGCAATTTGGGCAGAATCTTCTGGGTGTGATGAGATTAATCTCCCTGGATCTGCTTTTCACATCATTTTGCCCATACTAAATGAACCCCCTGATCCCAAGCTTGCACAGCTATTAGGGATTGAACCTAGTGAAATTAATTATAAAAAGGAAATACCAGCTTGATGACAAAAAAAATACCGGAAACTACTACAAAAGCAAAAGAGAGGGCTTTTTTAGTAGGGGTTTCTATTACAGGTAAAAATAATATACTTACCCTGGAAGATTCTTTATCGGAATTAAGTCTTCTCTCTGAAACAGCAGGATTATCTGTGGTTGGTCAACTTACACAAAATCTTGCGCAACCTAACCCGGTTACTTTTATCGGATCTGGAAAAGTTTTGGAATTGAAAGCATTGGCCGAAGAAACACTTGCAGAAGTAATTATCTTTGATGATGAACTCTCTCCACGCCACCAACGAGAGCTCGAAAAATCACTTGGAAAAGATGTTCGCGTTTTAGATAGAACTGCATTAATTTTAGATATTTTTGCGCAACATGCCAACACGAGTGAGGGTATGCTCCAGGTGGAGTTGGCACAATATGAATATTATCTTCCGCGTTTAACAGGAGCATGGACTCATCTAGCGCGTCAAGCTGGTGGAGGCGGAGGCCGCTCAGGCAGCGTTGGTGGAGTTGGTTTGAGAGGTCCAGGTGAAACCCAACTCGAAGTGGATCGTCGAAGTATTCGAAATAAAATTTCACACCTCAAGAAAGAGTTAGAGAAAGTTCGCGCTCACCGCCAACGATATCGATCCCAAAGGAAACGATCTCGCATACCGATCGTTGTTCTTGTTGGCTACACGAATTCTGGAAAATCAACACTACTAAACAATATTTCAAATTCTGATGTATATGTTGCCGATCAGCTTTTCGCGACTCTTGATCCTACAACCCGTCGCGTTGAATTACAAGGAGGTTATCAAGCTCTTTTTACAGACACGGTTGGATTCATCCAGAAACTCCCCACAACCCTTGTGGCAGCTTTTCAAGCAACTCTGGAAGAAATTGCAGAAGCGGATCTTCTCCTTCACATTATTGATATTTCTCATCCTAACTCACAGGGACATGCCAAATCAGTAATTGAGACACTTAAAAATATCGATGCATCCCAAATTCCAATTATTACTGTATTAAATAAGATCGATAAACTTACAGCTCCGGAAAATGCCCAGAAAATAATTGCCGATTTTCCCAGTTCGGTTGCTATTAGCGCCTTTTACGGGGATGGCCTACCACTTATGATGGATCTTATCCGAAATGTTCTATTTGAAAATTTGATACCGATCGAAGTAAGGCTGCCTTATAATCAAGGCCAGTTAATTTCACTCTTTCATGAGACCGGACAAATTGAAAGGATAGAAAACGAACGTAACGATGTATTGATTAAAGGTCGTATTCCAGGAAGATTGTTGGCACAATTTAATCCATGGCTTGCAACCGAGCCTTTTACCGACAGCGAGGTTCCAGATGAAACTGTGGTTGAATAAATTCATCGACAAGTTATCGGAATTTTTTGCTCATCGTAAAGGTTTATTACCTCTGATTGGCGTTGGACTGATCATTTTAAATTTATTTTTTCAATTTATTCATCTTGGATGGATAACAGAAACCAATCTTTTATTGCATATCGGCGTAATCCTTGCATTAATTGGTTTCATGTTATCGTGGGCACTTTAATGTGTTGTGCTAATCATTAGATTTTCGGACCTGCATCCAAAGTTTTTTTTGAGACTGTCTGTTCAAATTTCTTGAAATTATCAATAAACCTTGAAGCAAGTTGGCGATACTTTTTCCAGTATTCTTTCTCATCGCTCCATGATTTTGCAGGATATAAGATTTCTGTAGGTATTCCTTCACAAACCTTGGGGATTTGGAAGCCAAAAACAGGGTCTGTGTAGAATTCAACATTTTCAAGTTTTCCATCTAAAACAGCATTGAGCAAACTGCGGGTGTACTGGATACTAATCCGCTTTCCCACGCCATATGATCCACCTACCCATCCGGTGTTCACCAACCAACAATTTACCGAATATCGTTCAATTTTCCTTTTTAATAAATCTGCATAAAAAGCAGGTTGGTGCACCATAAAGGGACCTCCAAAACAAGCACTAAAAGTGAGCTCAGGTTCATCTCTTAGACCAATCTCAGTTCCCGCAACCTTGGATGTATAACCCGAAATGAAGTGGTATAAAGCTTGATCAACGGACAATTTTGCCAGGGGAGGAAAAACTCCTGATGCATCACAAGTCAGAAAGATTATGTTTTTAGGGTGCCCTCCCCGTTTTTCTGCTATGGCATTTTCAATAAACTCCAACGGGTATGATGCCCTTGTGTTCTCAGTCAAGCTTGGATCGTCAAGATCGATATTCCTAGTAGCAGGATCGTATACTACGTTTTCGAGAATCGTTCCAAATTTCTTGGTGCAGGCGTAGATCTGAGGTTCTGCTGATTCTGATAGTCCGATAACCTTGGCATAACAACCATCTTCAAAATTGAAAACGCCATTATCACTCCAACCATGCTCATCATCGCCGATCAACATTCGATTGGGATCTGCAGATAGTGTGGTTTTTCCAGTCCCTGACAAGCCGAAGAACAGGGCAACATCTCCATTACTTCCAGCATTTGCAGAACAATGCATGGTCATGACACCGTCATTTAGCGGGAGCAAATAATTCAGAAGAGTAAATACAGATTTTTTAATCTCTCCACCATAACCTGTATTACCAATAATACACAATTTCTGATCAAAATTTATCATAACAAAAGTCTCGGAAGGTGTCTGATCAATTTGCGGAAAAGCTTTAAATCCCGGAAGCGATATAACCGTAAACTCCGGGCTGTGTCGACGATATTCTTCCATTGTTTGAGGTTTAATAAACATATTGCGGGCAAAATGGCTGTGCCATGCATATTCAGTAATGATCCGGACAGGGAGTTGATAGTCTGGATCTGCTCCCCCAAAACAATCCTGAACAAAAACATCCCTGCCCTGTAAGTATCCTTGCACTCGACTAAAAAGTTCATTGAATTTATCGGTTGGATATGGCCGGTTATATTGTCCCCACCAGATGTGCTCTTCTGTAGTAGGTTCACGTACTATAAATTTATCATTTGCTGCCCTGGCGGTATGATTTCCCGTATTGACAACGATAGGTCCGGAGTGAGATAGTTGAGCTTCTCCGCGAAAAATCACTTCTTCGTACAGAGCTTCAACGGGCAAGTTCCAATATATTTTTCTCAAATTGGTTAAGCCTAAATTCTCCAAGCCGTAATCACTGCGATAGTTTCCTGCCTGTGGTTCTGCAGGGGTTTTGATACCCAGGATATTGTTCATAGCCAATCCCTCACCAATTTGCGATCACCAATATAGATTTCACTTGGAGCATTGGGATCAAGAGCCCACTTCATACGCTCAACCCCTTCTGTAATATCTTTTACAGATCCCGCAAAACTTAATCTTAAATGACCTTCCATACCAAATTCTTTGCCGGGTACTGTCACAACCATTGCTTTCTTAAGGAGAAAATTAGATAGATCGACAGAGTTTTTAGCCACGCTGTCTCTTAAATATGCTTTAAATTCAGGAAGTGCATAAAACGTACCCTCCGGCTTTGTTACACGCACATCACTGAAGGATCTCAATTCCTGCATTAGAACATCCCGGTTATTTTGCATCGTCAAGCGCAGGGTTTCAACAATGGATTGCATACCCGTTAATGCTCCTTCGGCTGCGGATTGCATCACCGGGGACACGCATGTGGTGGTCTGTGATTGAACATTGGTCATCACCTCCACCATTTTTTTTGAAGCCACTACCCAGCCAATGCGGAAGCCTGTCATTCCATATAACTTTGCCACTCCATTGACGATTATGATCTTTGTGTTTTCAATGTCTTTGTTTGTAAATTGAAAAGCAGGTGATGCAATTTTTCCATCAAAAACCAGTTTATGATATATGTCATCGCAAATAAGGTAAATACCTTTTCTTTCGCACAAATCCACAATTTTTGAAAGAATTTCTTTGGGAAAAATGACCCCCGACGGGTTATTTGGACTGTTAAGGATGATAGCTTTAGTGTAAGAACTGATGGCTTGTTCAATCTCATAAAAACTTGGAATAAAACCCCCACCTTCAGGTATGACGATAACAGGCACCGCACCAACCATCTTTATAATTTCAGGATAACTAACCCAGTAAGGCGCAAGCACAATCACTTCATCTTGAGGATTACATAATGTAAAAAGAATATTGAAGATAGATTGTTTTGCCCCTTCTGAAACGATGACATTTCCAGGTTCCACCACCCGNNCGTATTGGTCTTCGGTATAACGAATGATAGCTTTTTTTAAGGATGGCAACCCGTCAGTTGGTACATATTTTATATCCCCACTACTTAATTTAGCAGAAGAACTTAAAATAGCACTTATGGGTGTTTTGTTTTTTGGTTCTCCTATACCCAGATGGATGACTGATTCACCACGATCACGCAACAGGCGCGCTTCCTCATTCAATCTCAATGTTGGTGATTCGGCAATTGAACAAGCAACTTGGCTTAAACTCATAATTCTTCTCCTGTCAGGATAAAAAGCATGCCATATTTATTAGGTTGATTATAATTGAGTTATAAACTCCCCCTAGTGAAAGGTGTCATGTATTGGTCGATACATCCATCTCCCGACTGAGCGCCTGGAAGTTATCCAATGTCCCATAAGAATAACCATTACAGTTTTCGTTAATTCGTTTCAGTAATCCGGTTAAAACATTCCCACTACCAATTTCAATGAATGTAGATACACCGTGAGAAAGCATGTATTGTACCGATTCAGTCCACCGAACACGCGAGGTCAATTGAGCCAAAAGGTCTTGTTGTAAATCATTGGTGGCTGTTAAAGGTACTGCTTTAACATTGCTAATTACTGGAACATCTGAATCTCTAAAACTATCAATGCTCTTAATGGCGTTGTTGAACTCCTTTTGTGCGTTGACCATTAATTCTGAATGAGCCGCAATACTTACTGCCAATGGCCGAATTTTTCGTGCTCCTTTTTCTTTTGCGCCAACCATAGCCCGCTCTAGAGCGCTTTTATCACCAGATATCACGATTTGCCCAGGACAATTATCGTTAGCGATCTGTACCGTTCCATTTTCATCTGAGGCTTCAGAACACACCTCTTCAAGTGTTCTCACATCCATTCCCAGGATGGCTGCCATTCCACCTGGAGATATCACTCCAGCTTCTTGCATCAATTCACCACGTCTTCGTACAAGCTTTAATCCATCTTCAAAGGAGAATGAACCTGCTGCAACCATGGCGCTGATCTCCCCAAGTGAATGTCCTGCAATAAAAACGGGTTTTATATCGGGGAACTCATTCTCAAACAATCTCAACGCAGCGATTGAATGCACAAATAAAGCCGGCTGTGTATTAATAGTATCGTTTAGCGCTTCGGGAGGCCCTTCCCATAAAATTCTTGATAATTCAAATCCAAGAATTTTGTCAGCCTGTTTGAATATATCTCTACATAGGTTGAATTGGTTTGCCAGGTCGTATCCCATCCCCACAAATTGCGAACCTTGCCCAGGAAAAATCAGTGCGATATTTTCAGTATTTAGTTTCATACCCCATATAACACCAAAAGGCCGTGATTGTCACGGCCTTTTGGTGTTATTTCTTCTTCTCGTCTTTCTTTACGTCAATAACTTCACGTCCTTTGTAAAAACCGCAGCTCGGGCAAACCGTGTGCGGCAATGCCATTTCTCCGCAATTGGTGCAAGCGACCAAGTTGCTGGTGGTTAGTGCATCGTGAGAGCGACGGCGATCGCGGCGAGCCTTGGAAATCTTTCTTTTTGGTTGTGGTGGCATACCTTACTCCTTAAATCCTTCTACTTTTATTATTTAGCTTGTCAAGTCGAATTATATTTCCATATTATTGTCCCGAATCAAGCGGATAGATTATAGCGGCGATATACAGGTGCGTCAAGTAGCAACACTGCCTAATAATTCTCGATGAACGCTAAGCTCCCTGGCGTAAAAACGCTTCCATGAAATCATCCAGATCACCATTTAAAACAGCCTGTGCATTTCCCATCTCATAATCCGTACGGTGATCCTTGACGATCTGGTAGGGATGAAGAACATAAGAACGGATCTGGCTACCCCACTCGGCTTTGGTGTATTCCCCTCGCAATACTGCAATTTCTTCGCTTTTCTCGGCCTGTTGTATTTCCAGCAAGCGCGCCATCAAGACCCGCATTGCATTTTCGCGATTTTGAGTTTGCGACCGCTCATTTTGGCAGGTAACAACCAGGCCACTTGGGATATGTGTAATTCTAATTGCAGTGGATGTTTTTTGTACATTTTGCCCGCCTGCACCAGATGACTTGAACACGTCTATCTTCAAATCACCCGGGTCGATTTTAATATCCGGGTTGTCAAAAGCGATTTGAGGCAATATCTCTACAAGAGCAAATGAAGTATGTCTTCGATGCGCCGAATCAAATGGAGACAATCTAACAAGCCTGTGAACCCCCTTTTCTGAGCGAAGGTATCCAAAAGCATAGCGGCCTTTAACTGAAAGAGTTACACTCTTTACGCCGGCCTCTTCCCCCATTGTGATATCCATTACCTCGGTTTCAAAATTCCTACTTTCTGCCCAGCGAAGATACATACGCATAAGCATATCTGTCCAATCCTGAGAATCGGTTCCTCCTGCTCCAGCGTGGATGGCAAGAATTGCATCATCAGAATCATACTTACCTGATAACATCGCAGTAAAAGACCGCTTTTCTACTTCGGTTTCAAGTCCATCTGTTTCTTTTTCCAGGTCATCTAACAGACTTTCGTCCTCAAGCGCGGCCAATTCACGTGTTTCTTGAATTTTTTGCAAGAAGCTACGCCAATATTCAATTTCGTTCCTAAACGTGGTCGCTTTTTTCATGATCCCCTGAGCGTAAGAAGAATTATCCCAAAAATTGGGATCTTGAATTTCTTTTTCCAGTTCTAAAAGTGAATTTTCCGCTCCTTTTATGTCAAAGACGCTCCATTATTTGCAATATGGTACTTTCAGCATTCGCCAATCTATCCAAAATATCTTGCATAAGTCCTCCGAGCACTGTGTAGTATTAAGTATCTAATATGCTTCGAATAAAAGCATCCGGGTCAAATATTTGCAAGTCATCCGCAGATTCGCCCAAACCTGCATATAAAATCGGCAAGCCCAATTCTTCCTGGATGGCAAACGCCATACCACCTTTTGCTGACGAATCGAGCTTTGCCAATATAACCCCGGTGACATTCACCGCTGCTTTGAAAGCCTTTGCCTGCAATAAAGCGTTTTGACCTGTTGTGGCATCCAAAACCAGCCACGTCGCATGAGGCGCACCGGCTAGTGCTTTACCTGCAACTCGAACTACTTTCTTGAGCTCTTCCATCAAGTTGAAACGGGTATGTAATCTTCCGGCTGTATCCACCAATACGATGTCCAATCCTTTTGCAATGGCAGATTGGATTGCATCATAGACGACTGCTCCCGGGTCGCTGCCCGGTTGTCCGGCAATTACTGGCAGCTTTAACCTATCTGCCCAGATCTGCAATTGATCCACAGCTGCTGCCCGGAAGGTATCTGCAGCCACTAGTTGTACTTTCTTACCAGTGGATGCGAATTTTTGACCAAGCTTGGCAATACTTGTTGTTTTTCCGGAACCATTTACACCTACAAGAAAAATTACAAAGGGTTTTGCATCTATTTCAATACTCGCCTTATTTCCAAGCCTTGAACGCAATTCCGCTTCCAACAACGGCTTGATTTCTGCAGCCCTGGTTACCCCTTCGGAAAGCACCGTTGCCTTCAGTGACGATAAAATTGATTGGGAGGTAGCAATTCCCATATCTGCCTGAATAAAGATCGCTTCCAGTTCATCCCAAAGATCGGAATTGATTTCTGTTGCACCAAGCAAGCTGGCAACCCGACCGAAGGCAGCTTTGCTGGTCCGAAAAAGACCTGATTTCCAACGGGTGAAGATATCTGCCATAGCTGGCAGATTATAACATAGGCGATTATGTTATACTTTTGTTGAAATAGAAAGGATTGTTTAATTCATTACATTTTTACTGATGGAGGAATTATGGCAGAGAAATGGACAAAGATCACGACTGCCTGGAAAGGTGGAATGAATTTCATAGGAGAAAATGAGGCCGGAGGCCAGGTCCAGATGGGCACGATCAATGACGTGCCTGGTGTCGGACCCATGCAGTTGCTTCTGGTAGGATTGGCTGGCTGCACGGGCATGGATATTGTCTCCATCCTTCAAAAAAAGAAGACCGAATTGGTTGATTTCAAAGTGGAAGTTGAAGCCCTAAGGGCGGACACTTACCCAATGATATGGACAGACATTAAAGTGATGTATCTTTTATGGGGTGAAAGCATCAAAACAAAAGATGTCGAACAAGCGATCAATTTATCCGAAGAAAAATACTGTTCAGTAAGTATCATGCTCGGAAAATCTGCTCGAATCAAATCCGGCTATCGAATTTTAAAACCAGGTGAAACCACCGAAACGAGGAGTGATTAAAAATTATGGAACCTATACATGTAACTGATGCTGCTTTTCAAAAGACTGTCCTTGAAAACCCGTTGCCAGTAGTTGTTGATTTCTGGGCACCTTGGTGCGGACCATGCAAAATGGTTGGCCCAATGTTGGACAAAATTGCCAAAGAAAATGAAGGCAAAGTTGTAGTTGCAAAAGTAAATACGGATGAGAATCCTGAATGGGCCATGAAATACGGCGTCCAGGGAATCCCTACCATGCTATTTATTTTTGGCGGCAAGATCGTCCACCGCCAGGTGGGAGCACTTCCAGAAAAAATGCTGCGCGAAGCTGTATCTCAATTCCTGGAAGTATCTGCTCAACCCAACCAATAATTTTTAGCCATCTGTAAGAGGAAATCTTATTGAAACGTCCCGAAGGATATCCAGGAGAATCAATTTTCCTGAATGAGACTTCGGGACGTTTGATACTTTATTCGGGTGTTAGTCCAATTATTAATTATTCACTAATTCTCTCGATCTTTGCCCCCAGGTTTCTAAATTTCCCATCCACGTTTTCGTAGCCTCTTTCGATCTGCTCTATGTTGCGGATCGTCGATCGCCC
>BS_KBA_SWE02_21mDRAFT_10000279_pt1 | contig 18621 bp, 20 predicted proteins | sample BalSeasSWE02_21m_FD_9196 | JGI IMG/M metagenome (IMG submission 9196)
GAAGATGATATCGGAATAGGGATATATATTTTTTATGGGGAGAAAATCCGAGGTGAGTTAAACTCATCAATGGAAGGAAGTCTTGAATGGTTGAAGATCAGTGATTTTGACCTATATCCCATGGTGGAAGATGTGCAATTATTTATCAAACGAATAATCAGCATGGAGGCTGAGGATCCGCCCTTTTACGCCCATTCAAATTACAATAAGGAGAAAAAATTGGTGGTTAAGTTTAAAGATTAACCATCTATCAATAAGAGGAAAATTATTTATTATTCCAAATATTTAAGAAAAGTTTAATAGTAGTACCTTGTCCTGGTTTACTCTCAACCAGCATTTTTCCAAAATGTTGTGTTATCACCTGTTTCGTTATGGCTAGGCCTAATCCCAAACCCCCGAACAAATTTTCTCCACCATTACTGGTGTCTTTGTGGTAAAACCGATCAAATATATGAGGAAGTTCTTTCTCAGTTATCCCGACGCCATTATCAGAGACTATTATTATCACCTGCTCTTCGTCCGAGTGTAGTGAAATATTGACATCTCCGCCATCAGGGCTGAATTTAATTGCATTATCTACTAATGATGCTAAAGCCCTTTCAAGATGCTTGGCATCCCCCGATATTTTAGGCAAACCATCTTCTTTGGAAAATAACAGGTTGACGTTGTTTTTTACTGCCTTATCCTGATATCTACTAACAATACCCAAAGCAATTCCGTCCATATCCACTGCTTCAAATTTTGGAATTATTAGATCCATCTCCTGGATAAATAGAATATCATTTACAAGGGCCGTTATTTGCTGGATATTGCGAGCGATGGTATCTATGACCGGATCCATGGATTCTTTTGATACAGCACCTTTTTGGATTAGCTGTACGTAACCATTGGCTGACATTAACGGAGTCCGAAGTTCGTGGGCGATGGATGTTAAGAATTCTCTTCTGGCCAATTCTTGTTCGGCCAATTTTTGATATGCCTCAGCCAGTTCACTTGCCCGGATTCGTAAATCATCAATTGCCAATTTATCGTTTTGACGCAAGCGATTGCTAATTTCGCGAACCATTGCCAGTGAAACACTACTGCTACGTTTTAAAACCTTTTCAAAAGCTGGCTTGTCTATTTCTAATACGGTAACATTTGAAATACATACCACAGTTGCAGCACGCGGCGCATTGTGTATTAGGGCCATTTCCCCAAAAAAATCTCCTGGTCCCAATATTTTTAATTTTCGTGCTTCCAAATTGTTGATTACCTTGGATACTTCTACTTCCCCTTCCAGGATCAGATAGAAGGTATATTCAATGGCATTTTCCCGGCAAAGAGTAGTCCCGCTAGGATATTGCTCGGTTCTGCTGGTGGATAATAACTCCGAAACTTCGGCTGGAGTGATTCCAGGAAATGCTCTTGGAATGATTTTGATTGGAGAGTGGTTTAATTTCATATCTATCTATTAATTGGGAAGCATTGTAAATTTGCTTTTACTAAGTGATTATTCAGAGATTATTCTTTCATAAAATATTAATAACGTGCTTCCATATTTTCTTTGATCATATTCCTGCAAATTTTTAAGAGATATGTCCTCGTACTCTTTGGGGTGGATCTGGACGATCACACAGGCGTCTTCACTCATCCAACCAATGTTGTTATCGAGAGCCAATAACGCTTTGTTCCACATGCCTTGATATTGAGGTGGTGCGATATACCCATAATCGAAGACCCGGTCTGGGGTAGATGATAATAGAACAAAGGCATCTCCGCGCCTAATCTCCGCACTTGATGAAAATCCGACATGTTCAATATTTGCTCGAATTGTCTCAACTGCTTTGCGATCCAGATCTATAAAACGAACAAATTCCGCCCCTCTACTGAGAGCTTCGATACCAACCGCTCCGGTACCCGAAAAAATATCCCACCATGTAGATCCTGCTACGTCTCCTGCGAGGATATTAAATAAGGATTCTTTAACTCGGTCCGTTATTGGTCTGGTACTATCACCAGGAACGTCTTTTAGTTTTCTTCCTTTTGCACTCCCGGATATAACTCTAAGACTCATATTCATCAACCATTTTTCTAGCTGCCATGATGTTCCCATAGGGAGCGATACTTGGTACAACACAACCCGTACCCAACAATAATCGTTTACCGGAAACCTGAGTAATTGCCTCGCTAATTTCTTGTTTGATTTCTGAAGGAGACCCTAAGCTGATGGTCTCTCGCTTCAAACCTCCACACAAAAAACCCTTGTATTTATGAAATGCTTCCTGCAAAGAAGGGGATGTATCCCGATCATGCCAGTTAATGATGTTTACAGGGTAATCTGTAACCGAATCAAAATAAACGTTGGTTCCATGAAGGTGAAGTATATTGCACCACAGTGGTAGAGCAGCCTCAAGTAATTTAAAATCAAGATTCTTCCCAAAATTATCAAATTCAGATGTTGTGAGAAGACCCGCTTGGGCATGCTGAACGGCGAAGAAGATGCCATCGATCCCAGTACCGATCGCGGCATCAATAAACATTCGGGTGCCTTTGGCGATTGTCTCCAATCCCTTCAGCACTGCTTCCGGGAATAGGCGGATGTGGGCCAATAGAGTATCTCCACCTGCAAGATTCTTAGCTTGGGATAGCGGGTTGAAGATCGTTTGAATAATTGGAGTGTTTGAGTCAATTCTTTTTCGTAAAATAGATAAACATTCCAGTTGCTTTGCTAGAAATTGTGAAGTTGGAGCTAGTAAAGTAAGATTTTCCCAGTCCTTAGGGGATTTGATTACGTGTTTTGTATAACGCCGGGTCCCTTCCGGATTGCCCTCCCAGCGATCTTCTGCCCCCCAATCTTTCAAGCAAAAGGAAGAAGCTGGAGTGACTTTTACCAGGTCAAAATCAAAGGTGTTTTGGAAATTCATTGTTGCGGCAGCCAGGCGAATTGGATCCTGATCATCCACAGGGAAGTGACGCCAAAGGGCAATCGGTAAACGGTCGATGGTTTGGCCGGAAAGAAAAGCTTGCATGCGATCACGGTGGGTAACTTCTGTTGAATTCATATCCTTCTCTCAGTTTCAGAAAACATGGATTTCATCTCATCTTCTTCTTCGCTCTGTTGGGAAAAGTAATTTAGCATATATTTGGATCTTCGCATCCTGAGAGCCATGGATGCAACCATTCTCAGATCATCAATTGTCACTTCGGTGCGGCCGTCTGCCGCAGCATAAGCCCGGGCTGCCTCAAACCAGGTGATTTCTGCGCGCAATGAATCGATTCCCATCTGTTGGATGATGTGGATGGCTTGATGGGCAACAAGATCTGGAAGGTTAACCTTGCCTAAATTTTCACGTGCAGCCTGGATTTCCTCACTGATAGAATTGGTCACTTCAGAATATAAACCTGATAGTTGACGCGGGTTTTTCTGGTAAATATGAACCCGTCGATAGGCTTCAAGACGGTCATCAATATTATCCAGCCCTTTTACAATCAGACGTAATCCGAAACGGTCTAATATTTGGGGGCGCAGGTTTCCTTCTTCCGGGTTCATTGAGCCGATTAAAACAAAACGGGATCTGTAGGTGGCAGACACTTGCCCGCGTCGTACAGTGTATGAACCTTGTGCAGCAGCATCAAGAATGGCATCAACAATATTGTTGTCCAGTAAATTGATCTCATCAATGAATAAGAGATTCAGATCTGCCTGTGCTAATATTCCGCGATGGATTTTTTGTCGCCCTTGGGAAGCGACTCTTTCGTCAACAGCTCCAATTACATCTTCAAGGCGGGCATTCAGTGGCAATTCGATCAATCGAACCCGATCAGATTTCGTGAGTGGTTGGTTTTTTGCAAATTTTTGAACGCATTCGGGACAAACTGCATCCATGCCGCCAGCCAGAATGTCCTCGGGGATACAGCCATAATGGCACAAACTCCGCTCAACATTGGGCAATAGATCAAGTAAACTCCGTACGGCTGTCGTTTTGGCTGTACCGCGCGGCCCGATAAGAAGGATGCCACCAATGGCTGGATTGATCAATCCAAGCAACAACGCCAGCTTCATTTCCTTTTGTCCAACCAGGGCAAGAAATGGAAAAGGTACAGACTCTCCTAGTCCAGCATCTTCTGTATCAATTGGAGAGATCCTTTTTCCGGAAATATAATCGACCAATTCATTCAGATTTCGAAAAGGATGGGCTATGCGTTCTTTGGAAACTTCTTCCTCATTGCCTGGATTTGATGGGTTCATAATTCTATAGGTTACTTAACCTGTGTTTCTGACGGTTAATTGCAGCTGCCTTCCTTTCTTCCTGCTCAGCTGACTCGATCAATAATGGAGGAACCGAAGCTGGATTGCGATTTTCATCTAGGGCAACATAAACTAAATATGCTTTGTTTGTATGTGTACATTCGCCTGTAATTGGGTCTTCTGCAGATACCAAAACTTCAACTTCCATAGATGTATTACCGGTATATGTGACCTCTGCATCAAGTGTAACCAGATCACCAATACGAATTGGCTGTCGAAAAGTCATCTGGTCTATTGCAACAGTAACAACTCGATGGCGTGAATGACGCATGCATGCGAGAGCGCCTACTTCATCAACAAGTTTCATTATCCAACCACCGTGAACATTACCTATATTATTGGCGTGCTCAGGCTGCATCAATTGGGCGATGGTTACATGAGATGCACTTGGTGTATAAGGGTTAATATTTGTACTCATAATTGAATTACTCCACGATATTGTTCAGGTCCAGATTGTTTGATTTTTAATTGTTTAATCTAGGTCTTCGCGAAACTCGCCTGAGTCAAGGGTGTGTAATTTTTCTGGTTCTTCAAGTAAGATATCTACGGTGCTGTAAAGCAACTCGCTCATCATGGGTGCAAGGGGAATAGTCGCTGGAGGCATTACTCGTTGTGGTGGAGATGGAGGGATAAGGTTTGGTTTTCTGTCGTCTGTAAATCGTTTACATAAGATTCTCTTATCATCACTGATATACCCGACGTAAAATCCAAGAACTGAATACACATCTTTGTTGGGAGTTACCCATCCCACCCATTCTCCGAGACGATCGTATAAGTATGGAAAAACCAAAAATACTTCAGCGTCTCCTTTTGAAGTGTATAAGGGAATAATTTTCTTTTCGATTGTAATCATAGTTAATTCAGATTCCTTTAAGAAGTAACATCATTATAAGTCCAATAACGGTTTACGAAAAAATTCCAAAGCAGAACAATTGTTACTGCAAGTGCCAGGGTTCCGTTTTTAGCCAGGATCTCTGTTGAAAATGGAAGTTCAAACGGTGTGTTAATTAATATTGTAAATACTTTAGGTTCAAAAAAATAAAGAATTGGTAGACGAATTGTTGCGCCAGCCAAGTTTACCAGAAAGAACATTACCAACTGGTTTCTAATTGGGCGCGATCTTGAGTCAGGATAAGTCCAATAACGATTCCATATGAAATTGCTGATAATTGCACAAACAAACGAGATACTTCCTGCCACAACCAGGGACATTCTTAGAGAATGTGATAAGAAATTCATGACACCGAAATCAACCACGGCACCTATCAAACCGACGGTCATGAATCGCAGAAAACGGCCCCTCTCCAGCTTGTTCTTAACTAGGATCATGCCAGTTCTAATTTGGTTCTAAAATATGGAATAGTTTTCAGGAGACCCTCTTTAAGGTTTATTTTTGGTTCCCAATCCAATATTTCTCTGGCGCGTGTGATGTCTGGTTGCCGTCGTTGGGGATCCCGTTCACTGCGATCATTCTTTAGGAAGGAAATTTCCACTTTATTCTCTGTAATGCTTTGGATGGTTCGTGCAAAATCCAATATAGTCATCTCGTCTGCATTGCCAATATTTACTGGGTAGTGTTCATCTGAAAGTAATAAACGATAAATTCCATCAATCAGATCATCAACATAACAGAATGACCTGGTTTGCATGCCATCGCCATAAACCGTGAGCGATTTGCCACATAGTGCTTGTTTTAAAAAGTTAGGTAACGCTCGTCCATCCATGAGATCCATCCTGGGCCCATAGGTATTAAATATCCGGACTATACGTGTATCCACGTTGTGAGTGCGATAGTAAGCCATGGTCAGAGCTTCGGCAAAGCGTTTAGCTTCATCATAGACGGCTCTAGTACCAATGGTATCCACATTTCCGCAATAAGATTCCTTTTGTGGATGCTCGGTTGGATCACCATATATTTCGCTGGTTGATGCCAACAAGTAACGTGCTTTATGAGCTTTGGCAAGACCTAACGTATTATGTGTACCAAGCGCACCAGCTTTCATTGTCTGGATTGGTAGATTGAAGTACCCACTGGGAGATTTTGGGTTTGGGCTGGCAGGAGAAGCAAAATGTAAAACGGCGTCGATCTTTTGTGGAACAAAAATGTAATTTGAAACATCATGTTTATAAAAAGTAAAAGCTGGATTTCCGGCTAAATGAGCAAGATTATCTGGATTCCCAGTAATAAAATTATCCATTCCAATTACAGAATGACCTTCTCTGATAAAGAGATCACATAGGTGTGAACCCAAAAAACCAGCAGCTCCAGTTATGAATATATTCACAATACCTCCAAAATAATGTTTCTTATATGGCACTCTGTGTTCATTTCCAATCAACCCGTTCGATCAGTCCATCTCCGGTAATTTGTTGTGAAAAATTGCTGAGTGTATCGATTAACCAGATATTTCCCTGGTAAAGAAAACTTATATATTCAGCATCAATTAAAGTGGATCTGGGTGCCCAAACCGGAGCCTGTGGATCAATACCTGTAAGTCCTTCAGATGGAAAAATGGTCTTACGATTCGAGCCATCTCTATCCATGATGACCAGACGGTAACGGCTTGTTTCGCTTTGGTCTGGAAAGATTGCCTGAAGGAATCCAACTTTAAATTCAATCCCATTTGATTCTCCAAAGATTGGTGAACTGGATGGGTATGAAAACATCCCTGTTTGTTGTACCAATTGGATATTGATGTTGTTGATGATTGATATAGCTGTCAAATTAAATATTGGTGACTCTTCAGCACTAATCAGATTTTCAGAAGGTGCATGAGTAGAAAAGTAAAGTGAACTGCTATCTGCCCCCCAGGTTATTCCTGGAATCCAGGCCCAATCCCTCCGTGTTAGGAGAGGAGTGATTGTTGTTAGGGGCTTCAAACCACCTTCTTCAAGATCGACAAGTCCGGTCTCGTCTGGCCTGGCATAAGCCAGATAATTTCCGTCTGGAGACCATGCGAAGTTTGTTCCCCACCAGCCATAGGTTCCACCAGAATTTGCCTCTACAATTAATTTCGGTTTACTTGTCCATCCGCTCGAACTGAATGCAAAGGTGTAAAGGTCATTATTTGCCAGCCACTTGGGAGACGCATCCCTTGGCTCGACTGTAGAATATGAAATCATGCCAGTTTGGCCAGGTACCCAGGAAGCAAAAAGAGCAACATTGGATATTTTTAAGTTTATAGGAACCGGAGAATCTTTTTCTGTGCTGACAACCCATAGAGTGTTTATTTCTTGATCGGCTGATTTCAAAGACTTCCTTGTAAAAAGGAGCCAATCACCCTCAGGAGAAAGAGCAAAAATTCGACCATCAAGATCACCTGTTGTTACCAGGGGGCGCCGGATTGCCGTTGAGCCATCCATGATCCATGCATTTCCAACTGATAAATAAGCCAATTTTCCAGGAATGGAAAGCGGAGAAAACGGGGCCTGCACTCCGATCATGACAATTTCAGGAATAGCTGATCGTACAATTAACTCTTTTACCACCGTGTTGGCGGATTCGGTTTCATCTTCAAACACGATACGGTATGTCAGTTCCTTGAGCCCGTTTACACCTGGCTGAACAAGACGGGTTTCCTCTAGCGAGATGGACTCACTTCTTAACTCTTGATGGATAAATGGGATTACTTCCTGCTCAGTTTTGAACTCCTCCCGTACTCGAATTACTTTTATGGATATCCCTTCGGTTAAGACAGTATAAAGTGGTGGCTCGACTCTGTCCAAAGACCCAAGCTCTATGTCCAGCGACTCAATTACGTCTTGAACCGTACTTCCTGCAGGTCGAGATGTTTGCTGAGTTTTTCCATCTATAGTGATACTTGCATTCGTATCTGCCTGTAAAACTTTTGGCGAACCGCACCCTGAAAGAAAAATAGGTAGGGTGAGATACAATACGATTTTTCCTAAACTTGCTTTTCGTACAATGTTAGAAATTTGTGAGGGAAACTTCGGACCATTTATCAGCATTCAGTATCAAATCCTAGTCAATAATTCTTAGAAAAATTTATTAATAAAAACAAAACCATACTAAATTCTACCTGTTGAAGGAGTACTGAAGAATTGTGAGATGGTATAATCCAATGGTTATTTTATTCGGCCAACTATCATCATGGCACCATTTGCAATAACGATACTTTCCAGATTAAAACCTGTTGCTATCGGACCCAGTGAACCAGTGTAAGCTTCTGTAACCAGGGAAGTAATTATCTCTTTGAGACTACCTGGAACAGGTAATGGGCCAAAATCTGCAGAGGATAATTCTAGTAATAATTTTCCATCAGTACCGATACTTGCAGTCATAATGATACTGACGGTTGCTTTTAAGTATCCTTTGGTCACAGTACCAAAAATTTGAAATTGGCCGTTTTGCAGATAAGCTTGAGGCTGTGTTAGAAAAGGATTTTTCTCGGAATCCAGTTTGGACGCCAGAAAGGAAGTTAATTGGGATTCCGTAATAAAAAGTGTGATTTGACCGGTTTGTGCCCCGGCGGTGACTGCTTCTTGGATCTGTTCTTTCATACTCATGAGCGCTTCTGTGGATACTGGAATCGGGAAGTTTGGATAATCTGGTCCACCAATATTAATCATGCAAGCCATTGAAATTAATAACGCAATTAGAGCAACAAATATAGGATATTTTTTCTTAAGCATCATACCTCTGAATTCAAGAGAGAACTGAAACGGGAGTAATTATAGCATGGGCGAATCTGAAAACTTGCAGGAAATTCAATCGGAAATGATTGCTTCGATTGAAGCCTTGTTATTTGTGGCAATAGAACCAGTATCTCCATCTCAACTTGCATCTGTTTTAGGTACTACAACTGCAGAGATTGAAGAATATCTTCTGATACTTCAGGAAAATTGCCAGGATAGAGGCATTCGACTGCAACGTCATGCTGGCAAAGTACAACTAACATCTGCACCCGAAAAAGCAGAGATTATTGAAATATTTCTCGGTTTGGAAGTAACGAGCAGGTTAAGTCGGGCTGCCCTGGAGGCTCTGGCAATCATTGCATACCAACAGCCAGTTACCCGTCCAAGTCTTGACGCCATTCGCGGAGTGAATAGTGATGGTGTACTAAGAAGTTTACTTAATAAAGGTTTGATCCAGGAGACTGGTCGTTCAGAAGGCCCTGGTAGACCGATTTTGTANGGAACGACACCAGATTTTCTGCAATACTTTGGTTTAAGTTCATTGAGTGTTTTACCCCCACTAATTATTGCCGATTATGAAGCCGATGAAGTTCTCCTAAAGGAATAAAATGACCCCAGAAAGATTACAAAAAATCCTTGCAAGAGCAGGGTATGGTTCCCGCCGCTCTTGTGAACAATTGATCCTCGCTGACAGGGTGCGTGTAAATAAAAAAACGGTCACTTTGGGCGATAAGGCAGAAGCAGGAATTGATGAGATAACTGTAGATGGACGGAAGGTGGACTTTCCAGAGACGTTTACATATATAGCATTATACAAACCTCGCAACGTCATTTCTGCTGTAACCACACCAGAGCAACGCAGAACTGTGCGGGACTTGGTTGGGGTTGAAGGCACCTTGTACCCAGTAGGTAGATTGGATGTGGATTCCGAAGGTTTGATCCTACTCACAAATGATGGCGATATGGCTAATCGATTAACTCACCCAAGATTCGAGCATGAGAAGGAATATCGTGTATTGGTTGCACGCCATCCGGATGAAGCACAAATTGATTTGTGGAGGAAAGGAGTAGTGCTGGAGGATGGATATCGAACGAAACCTGCTGGTGTATGGTTCGTATCTGCTTCTGGAAAAGGTGCCTGGTTGCGTGTGATCCTGCGTGAAGGAAGAAAGCGGCAGATTCGTGAAATGGGTAAGCTTACCGGTTTGCCAATTGTAAGTATCGTGAGAGTGCGTATAGCCACATTGTTGCTGGGTAGTTTGAAATCCGGTGAATGGCGTTATCTGACTCCTGATGAAATTGCTGATCTAAAGAAAGAACCAGTACGCGCAAATAGAAAAACCAGGAATATGCGTCGGGAAAAATAACACATAATCCTGGTGTAGGGGAATCAGCACTTATTCAGAAAATGCTTTAATTAAATAGGCCATATGCTTGGCGTGTTTGAGGTATAAGTCAATGCGTATATTTTCGTTGGGGGCATGGCTGCGTGAATCAGGATATCCCATCCCTGCAGTTGCCACAGGGAGTCCCAGATCGTGGACAAAAGGATAATTTGGTCCCGAACCACCAGATAGGGGAATGATTTTCATTTCTACACCATACACTTGGCGGGCTGTATCTAAGACCAATCTGATAAAAGGATCGTCAGGGTCTGTACGGGCAGCAGGGCCTCCTCCTAGAAAATTGATCTCAATATCTTGGAATCCTTTATTATCCAGATGAGCTCTCAATTGTGTAAGAACTTGATCGATGGTTTGGTTGGGCACCAGGCGAAAATCCACTTTTGCAGATGCTTTGGCAGGAAGTACGGTTTTTGATCCGGGACCCTGGTAACCAGATGTTATTCCGCAGATGGTACATGTGGGTTGAAAAACCTCTGCAATGCGAAGATCCACCCCATCTGTTAAACCATTAATAAAATGNTCAACACCATAACGATTCTTATATTCAATCGATGTTTCAGGAAGAAGTTCCATTAATTGTCGGTCTCGTTCGGTCGGGGGAACAACATTATCATAATGACCAGGGATAAGAATGTGCTCATTTTTATCTTTGAGGGTGTTAAGAGCCCAAACCAACCTCCAGGCGGCATTTGGGAAGATCGATCCTCCCAGTCCGGAGTGAACATCCAATTGAGCTGTAGTAACTGATAATTCAACATAACAAATACCTCGTAGCCCTAAATATTCTAGTGGAGTTTCTTCATGGTCAACTCCACCAAACTCCCAAATACATGCATCGGCTGCAAGGATGTCTTTATTATTACGGATAAAATCAGGAAGGTGAACACTGCCAGTTTCTTCCTCACCCTCAATGATGAATTTTATGTTACATGGAAGTTCACCATACTGATCAAGAAGAGCATCTATAGCAAAGAGACGGCTGGTGATGTGACCTTTATCATCACCAACGCCACGTCCATATAATTTTCCATCGCGCAGACTTGGTTCAAAAGGAGGAGTATCCCAGAGTTCAAAAGGTTCAGCAGGTTGAACATCATAATGACAATAAAAAAGTAATGTCTTGTTATTAGAGCCTTTTCTCTCAGAAAATACAACTGGAGCGCCGCCAGTTTCCATTAATCGGGTATCAAATCCTCTTTTCCTCATCAACTCAGCAGTTAATTCTGCACATTCAAGCATTCCAAGATTTTGGGCACCAACGCTTGGCTGGGCAACAAGCATGATTAATTCAGAAATACTATGATCAAGATTTTCTTCCAGATAAGAGTCAAGATTAGGGTAGGCAGCCATTAATTCTCCTTATAGTATTGATGCAACCGAACTTTAGTTCAATTTCCAATAATCCAATTGATTGAATAGTAACCAGCAATGGAAAAGCAGGTCATTTTTATTAATTGACCAATCCAGCAGAAAAAAAGAAAGCGTCGAAACGACATTTTTAGCCCACCTGCTGCTATACCTGCCAAATCGAAAAAGGGGTTTGGGATTGCAGCAAAAATTAACACAGCAAATCCACCATATCGACGGACAAAAGGTTCAACTTTCTTATAAATATTTATCTTGTCAATAATGGCTTGACTGCTGAAACCTGCCAGATAACCGGAAATTTCCCCTAATGTTCCGCCAGCACTGGCAGCCAAAGCTACCCAAAAGGGATTAAGAATGCTGCCCATTGCAAATACAATAGCAATTCCAGGCGCAGGAAGAAAAATTGTTGAATTTGCCATCAGGGTGATCAGAAAAATACCTGGATATCCGTAGGCTTTAAATTTTTCTATTTGATTACTGTTGATATAAATTAAAATTGTAAGGCCAATAACGAAAAGTAACGCCAGGAAACGCAGAGCAAACATTCGTCGATTCTTGGCGTTACTTCTATTCATTTTGCTTATATTTCTGTAATAGTGACAGTTTTAAGAATGACTCCAGAATATTCTGGTCGCATCGGATCCCGAGGAGGAATTGAGAGAAGGATATCCATACCAGATGTTACCTGCCCAAATACACTGTGTTTATTATCGAGCCATGGAGTTGGGATATGTGTAATAAAAAATTGAGATCCATTTGTGCCCGGGCCAGCATTTGCCATGGATAAAATACCAGGTTTTGAATGCTTAAGTGATGGATGAAATTCATCTGCAAATCGATAACCAGGTCCACCACTCCCTGTGCCCGTAGGGTCGCCACCCTGTGCCATAAAATCGGCGATTACGCGGTGGAAAATGGTCCCATCATAAAATCCTTCCTGAGATAGAAATACGAAATTATTCACTGTATTTGGGGTTTTGTCTGCAAATAATTCGACAACAATGTCACCTTTGTCAGTGTTAAATGTTGCAGAATATTTTTTTTTGATATCAATTTTCATTTGAGGGGGAGTTGACCATTGCTTTCTAGCTGTCATAATTTTTCTTATTCCTTTCTAATGTGGGGTTAATGGAGCAGGCTTTCAATACGTGAAACGACCATATCTAGTGCGGCAGTATTAAAACCACCTTCTGGAATTATCACGTCTGCATAACGTTTGGATGGTTCAACAAATTCAAGGTGCATTGGTCGAACTGTAGTCAGATACTGTTGGATAACCGATTCCATTAATCGGCCTCGTTCGGAGATATCTCTTTGAAGACGCCTGATAAAACGTAGATCCGAATCTGTATCTACAAAAATCTTCACATCAAATAGTTCTCGCAAGATTTGTTCTGTAAAGATCAATATTCCTTCAACAAGTACAACCCGGCGAGGGTTAACTGTAAAAGACTGCTTTGTTCGGCTATGGGTGGCGAAATCATAGATAGGAACTTCAACAGGTTGTCCTTTTTTTAATTGTTCAATGTGCTGAACTAACAAGCTTGTTTCTAATGAATTTGGGTGGTCAAAATTAATTGCAGCGCGTTGAACGGGTGGAAGACCGCTCAGATCCTTGTAGTATTCGTCATGTTGAAGGTAAGCTATCTGATCAGGGCCGACGCGTTGGAGAATGCTCTGAGCAACTGTCGTTTTTCCCGAACCGGATCCGCCAGCAATGCCAATGATCAATGGATGTGTTTGCTCAACCATTGAGTAATTATACCTTGATGTGGATTGATGGATGTGAATTGGTTGGATAATATTGTTGGATTTGCTTGACCTATGTAGATTAAATAAGTAAAATATTCTTAAACCGTTATTAAAGGATAAAATAAACAAAAATAATGTATGAAACCGACGAAATTGATATAAATATTGTCGTATTACTCATGAAAGATGGCAGGATGCCTGCTGCAGAGATTGCGCGTTTATTAGGTAATATTTCCGAAAGGGTTGTTCGCTACCGGATCGACCGTCTGATCACAGAAGAAGTGATTCAGATTCGACCGATCATAAACCCCAAAGCTTTTGGTTTAACTACCGTGGCGGATGTGTGGTTGGAAGTTGATGCCGATTGTATTCAAGAAGTAGCTGAGCGTATTACCCAATTCGACAATGTCAGCTATGTCGCTTGCTCAATTGGAGAATCGGATATCAGCATACAAGTTCTTGCTCGGGACACTTCAGAGATTTATAAGTTTGTTACAGAAAAATTGCGAAAAATTCCTGGTGTTAGAAAAACCACAACTGCAATTGTTCCAGTGATATTAAAAGATGTTTATGAATGGAAAATCCCTTTTTAACTTATCAATCATAAAAAGAGAGGAACGTTGTTAGAATTATAAATTTATAGAGACGCTCGATCAAATCAAAGAATTAATTAACGATCGTTTAAATGAAGAAAAGCAAAATATCTTGTAATCTTAAAAGTGAGTTTTCTCGAAAATTCCTCGAGGAACCAACCAATCATATAAGTATCAACATGGGATGGGCTTTTTTCCTTCTTGCCTTGCAGACGGTAAATATGCAGATGAACTTTTTACTTCAAAATAAAATATTTAAAGGTTGGTCAAAAGAATGGTTATAAAAAATACAATAAGATTCAAATTGTTGCTGGAATATTAAATGTCACAAGCACTTCAAGATGCCTTGAATTATTCAAATAGATGGTTGGATATCATTCACAAACCTGAAATTCAAGAAATTGAAGGGAAAAAAATTATTGAGGAGTCTCAGGTAAATTTTGCTGAGCATTTCAATAAAGGCTGGTTGGAATATCGGAAATCTGTCACAGAAGCGGGTGATTGGGCAGCAACCGAATGGACCGGATTGGGAGCGGTTTTTTTTGATATCCTCGGGAGGGAATATTTGGATTGTTTAGGTGGTTTTGGTATGATGAACCTTGGTTGGAATCACCCTGAAGTTGTTGCTGCAGTTAGGGATCAATTGACCAGGCGGACATCAATGCCAAGCCAGGAATTGCTAGATCCTTTGCGTGGTGTTTTGGCTCGTTTGATGGCATTGATCACACCGGGAGATATAAAATATAGTTTTTTTGCAGCCAGTGGGACCGAATCTATCGAAGGTGCAATAAAACTAGCAAAAATGCATACAAGAAAGGATGCATTTATTGTTGCAGTAAAGGCATTTCATGGAAAAACGATGGGTTCACTCTCCATGATTGGCAAAGCAGACTATCGGGAACCTGTTGGATTACTTTATGGTGGACCTGTGTATCATGTTCCATTTGGGGATGCAGAGGCTGTTGAAAGACAATTGGAAATCTGTAAAACGGTTGGTGTGGGGGTGGCAGGTGTTCTGATGGAACCGATCCAAGGAGAAGCAGGCGCGATTGTTCCATCCGATGATTTTTGGCCGCGAATTCGTGAAGCTACCAGACATCATGGAACATTACTTCTCGCAGATGAAGTGCAAACGGGGTTAGGTCGAACTGGAAAATTATGGGGCGTTGACCATTGGAACGTTGTACCAGACATCCTTTCTGTAGCTAAGTCTCTCGGTGGTGGGATTATGCCAATAAGTGCTTTTTGCTCGACCGAAGAAATTTGGCATTCCATGATGTTCCCTAATCCATTTATTCATACAACCACTACTGGAGGAAACGCGTTGGCTTGCTCTGCGGCGATCGCGGCAATTAATGTTACTTTGCGCGAACGTTTGTGGGAGCAGGCAGAGACAAAAGGTAATTATTTTCTATCCAGATTGAATGAATTGGTAGATGAGTTTCCTCAAATTTACAGAAAGATAACCGGTAAAGGCCTTCTTATTGGACAGCATTTTCGCACACCAGAAATTGGATATAAAGTAGCTTCCGGATTATTCAAACGAGGTGTTTTGGTATCAGGTACATTGACCAATGCACATACCGTTCGTTTTGAACCTCCTTTGGTGATCACCTTATCCCAGATCGACGAGGTGCTTAATCGTTTGAAAGATACTTTGGTTGATGTAGGTAAAGATATTTGATAACTGATAACTTACCAAAATTACGAAATAATCTATCATGGTTGTTTAGAAGTCAAATATATTTTTAGGAAGTTGAGAATATAGAATAATTATCACGGAGACGGAATGAGCGAATTCGGAGTAGAACTAGTAGATGTCGTCAAGCAGTTCCCAACACCAGAAGGGGGCAAGGTGTTTGCAGTAAATCATGTTTCTATGAAAATAAAAAACGGGGAATTCTTTTCAATGTTGGGTTCATCTGGTTGTGGGAAAACCACATCCTTACGCATGATCGCTGGCTTTGAATGGCCAACTGAAGGAGAGGTGGTAATCGCCGGCATACCTCAAGGCCATACACCACCCTTCAAACGACCAGTGAATACAGTTTTTCAATCTTATGCATTATTTCAACATATGAATGTATATCAAAATGTGGCTTTTGGTTTGGAGATGGATCGTATTGATAAGAAAGAGATCAAAAACCGGGTCAGCAAGGCATTGGATATGGTCCAACTGTTGGGAATGGAAAAACGATTTCCAAAACAATTATCAGGTGGTCAACAACAACGCATTGCTTTGGCTAGGGCTATTGTTAAAACCCCTAAAGTACTATTACTTGATGAACCTTTGGGAGCATTGGACCTGAAGCTTCGAAAAGAAATGCAGTTGGAATTAAAGACTCTTCAACAACGTCTCGGGATCACCTTTGTATACGTTACACATGACCAGGAAGAAGCGTTGACAATGTCGGATCGGATCGCGGTAATGAGTTTTGGAAAAGTCTTGCAAACAGGTACACCTGTTGAAATTTATGAAAGACCGAATTGCAAATTTGTTGCGGATTTCATAGGTACTTCTAATTTCCTGCATGGAAAAGTTATTTCTGTTGAAAAAGATATGGTCAGTGTTTTCATTGAGGAGTTTGGTGCTGAAGTGAGGGGGTTAATAACAGGTGATATAAGCGCCGGAGATTCTGTTGCTGTTTCCATCCGACCTGAAAAAATACGATTATCCGAACAATCTGCATTCAACCAGAATTGCTTTGAAGGTGTTGTCTCAAGAACAACTTATATAGGGTCAGATACTCACGTCTATGTGGATATAAAGGGTAACCAAATTAAAGTTTGGGAACAAAATAAGATATCAAGTCTGGATCCAAAGGCTTATTATACTGTCGGACAAAAAGTATGGTTGACTTTATTTATGGAAAACACACTGGTTATGACGGATAATTGAGGCTCCCATGCTAAAACGATTTCGAGAAAACAAATCATTTCAAGGAACGATCTTGGCTACGCCAACATTGATCTTTATGATCGTATTATTGATCGTCCCCTTGATACTAACAGCAATAATAAGTTTAGGTACGCGCTCTCCAGACGGGAATGTAATTTATGGTTTTAGCCTGCATAATTATGCACGCTTATTTGGGATCAATACGGAATGCCCAACCGGGGTTTCCCTGTGTTTTGATCCTTTATATGCGCAAATTCTTTGGAGGTCGCTCAGTCTGGCATTTAATACAACAATTTTGGTAATCCTAATGGCATACCCCTTATCATATTTCATAGCCCGATCGCACCCCAAGAGAAGAAACACCTTTTTGTTCATGGTACTTGTGCCATTATGGACTAATTTTGTTATAAGAGTTTACGCCTGGATGATGCTTTTACGGACCCAGGGAGTGATTAACGGTTTGATAGGGTGGCTAGCTGGGATATTGCATATACATTTCGTCCCACTTGAGATGCTATACACTCCGGGGGCAGTCTTGGTGGGTATGATTTATGAATTTTTACCCTTTATGATCCTGCCAATTTTTACTTCGTTGGAAAAGATAGAGGCATCTCTCTATGAAGCTGCAGCAGATCTGGGCGCTAATTCTTTCCGGACGTTTCTAAGGGTTACTTTACCGCTCTCCATGCCTGGAGTAGTTGCTGGAACGATACTGGTATTCATTCCAGTCATGGGAACTTTTATTGTTTCGGATCTATTGGGAGGAAAACAAGTCATCCTTATAGGAAACCTGATCCAACGTCAATTCTTGGACGCACGTGATCCAACATTTGGATCGGCAGCATCAATAGTTCTGATGATTATGACTTTGATTGTCACTTACTTCTATACTCGGAAATTCGGATTCGGAGAGGAGATCATCTCAGCATGAATCCATATCGTCGATCACCATTCATCCGAATTTCAACTGTGCTGGTGTATATATTTTTATATGCGCCAATAGTAGTTCTCATAATCTTTGCCTTCAACTCATCTCGAACCAATGTCTTATTTGGAGGGTTTATAACCCATTTCGGGCCATTAACAATGAACGGTAGTACAGTCACTCAAAGCCCATGTGGACCTTTCCATTGGTTCTGTGAATTGGCAAAGAATAGGGATGTTATGGGGGCTACCAAAAATACACTAACGATCGCTTTTATTTCGACCATCAGTTCAACCATAATAGGAACAATGGCAGCTCTGGCGCTTCAGCGCTATAACTTTAAATTAAAAACCTTAACACAAGTTTCACTTTATATCCCTATAGTCATTCCTGAAATTGTGATGGGTATTGGAATACTTGTATTGTTCAGCCAGCTATTTAGTATTATTAATGGTGCATTGGGGATAACCGGGGACGCCCGCTTGGGAATGGGATTGCAGACTGTTATTGTTTCGCATATTGCATTTAGTATTCCATTTGTGACACTGGTTGTTCAGGCTCGACTGCAAGGTTTTGATAAATCGATCGAAGAAGCAGCCATGGATCTTGGTGCGAATGAACTTATCACTTTCTGGCGCATAACGTTTCCAACTATTTTGCCTGGAATTCTTTCAGGGGGATTGCTGGCATTCACGCTTTCGTTGGATGATTTTGTCATCACCTTTTTTACT
>BS_KBA_SWE02_21mDRAFT_10000280_pt1 | contig 18598 bp, 20 predicted proteins | sample BalSeasSWE02_21m_FD_9196 | JGI IMG/M metagenome (IMG submission 9196)
AAGTTTTGAATACACCGATATGTTTACATAGTTTTTTATTATAATTCAGACATCTGGGGTTCTGTTTTATCTGTATATTGTTCTGTATCTTTCATATAATCTGTTTCGATCCTTTCATCTGTAATAATGGTTCTTTCTTCTTTATCCTTATAAGTCACAATAAGAAATGTATTTTTTTTGTTTTTAATGATGATGTCACGAGGACGAACCATATCTTGTTTAAAAGTAAAAAAAGGTTTGACCTCACTAGTAACACAGTCGTTATAATCCTCTGTGTATATTCCTTCTATGTTGTCGTATTCTGTAGATTTTTGAATAAAGATAGATCCTCGTTTCTTGTCAATAGTAAAGTCGATTTTATATCTGTCTTGTTCCGTTTTTGTTAACGAGATGTCATTGGTTGTTTTGTCGTTGGTAGCCACGAAGTGGCCGGCCCCTGCGGGGCTACCGCCGACTTTGTCGGTAACATAATTTCTGAGAGATGCATAACTTTTACGAATTTTAATGAAAACGGTTAGCAAAAAACACACAAAAGCAAAACGCAGCGCGACTGCAAAATCGTTTGAAGATAGGGTTCTGTACGAAACGATCGCGTTGCTAATAAAAAGCTCCAGCGGAGTATCTAGAAAGTAAAACCAAAAAGAGGTATATCCAAAAAAAAGAATTAAGTTTATCCAGTACATTGTTTATTTGTAATTGAGATGCATTTAAATCGACAATTAGATATGATATGAGATTATAAGATCATAGTACGATATAACCGTGTTCAATATTTTTAATTTTTCTTTTTTAGACTGTTCAAACACAGGTAATCGATCTGTAGTAAAAAGTTCTTCAATGGGGTATATTGAAACGTCTTTTTTTAAAGATGTGAACTTTCTAAAAAATTTATTAAAAATAAAAACCTCTGTGTCAAAAAGCTCTGGGTTTTCTTCCGCCCATGTGCATAACAGAGAGGGCTTGTATAATGTACAACAATTACAAAACACATGAGATAGCTTCAGTATATCTTTTTTACTGAGTTTGTATTGGTTGACATAAGGAACTAACATATCAATATGTTCGTCCAAATACACATAATTAATGCTGTTTAAAATAACTTTAAGCACATGTAGTAGAGATTTTTTATCTACGATTGTCGAGATTATTGGTTGTACGATGTTGTCTAAAAGAGAACATTCGGTTAGAGCTGCCATTTTGATTGATATATGAGTAAAAGTAAAAATAGTTTTTCAAAAAAAATGAAAAACAAAAAAACAGATTTAATAAAATAAGTTATAAAGAATTGTTTATTCTTAAAAACCATGAATTCACTTATCAAGTCGATCATTGTTAAACCAACGCGGAGTGTTTTTTCTGTTTTAAACGAGAAAGACCTAGACATTTTGAAAAAGAAGATCTTGGGGTCAGAACGGGACTTTGTCCGTCCTGTCCCTAAGACGTCCATGTTGAATAAAACTATAGATGAACTAAAAGATATACTCGCTACGATGATAATGGAAGAATCCAACGGTGTAAAACTTTACAAGACGGCAGCCAACTATGCTAATAAGTTGGAAAAACCAGAACAACCAAGTCTGGTTTTTATAAATGACGTGTTTGCGTTTTCCGGATATCCATATTCAATTGAACTGACACCAGATAGGCTAGACAGTCTAGATTTTGACATTGTGACAAAATGTAGATTTTTTGAAGCAAACGAAGGTACAGTCCTCCGAGTTTTCAATGCAAATGGCAAGTGGTATACTATCACTAATAAAAAAATTGATGCTTTTTGTAGCAAATGGGCAGCCAAAACCGAAACCTTTGGATGCCATCTTGCAAAGTCTATTTTTGTACTGTTGAACCCGGACCACACCGGCGATATGCCCGATTTCGACGACATTATCACGGCAAAAAACTATGTAAATCAGACTTGGTCTGTCTCTCTAGATCCAACCAAACGCTACTTTTTTCTCTTGAAATCAAGCAAGGAAGAAAAACTTGTGTGTGATGTAGACATGGAAATCCTGAACATCGGTGTAATAAACGAAAACAATCGCCTTTCTCTGGACGAGATGGTAAAATTGTCACAAAACAGCACCCCCTTCGGGGCCAGCCACTTTGTGGCTACCGCCAGAGATGTCATCGTACCAAACCCAGTAGAACATCGCATTTCTAGTTTGGACGAGCTAATAAGAAAAATCAACAACATAGACCCGAAAAAATGCGCGGGTTTGCTTGCTATTTTCAAAACAAACTTTTCAGGAAACGATATTGAAGCAGATATAGAACAACACATTCACATCAAACTTCTGAACCCGACGTATAAACGTCTACAATCGCTTCGTGGAAATATCCCCTCTCTAAGATTTAGATTTTTTCAGTTAACATATCTCTCCAATAGAGAAATGCAACTGAACCCACCCGTACAACCTTCTTATATAGAAGATTTCAAACACCTTTACTATCCACAATGTGAAAACATGTTAGAGGCTGTCTGGATGGTTGCACAAGACTTGTTCAAAAAATACCAGTCGATATATGTAAAACACGAAAATGTTTACGAAAAACTTTTACCAAAAACAAACAGGACACTTCTTATCATCCACAACGAATATTTAATTTCAAAACAACCCACAACAATACAAAGAATTTCTGATATATTGAGCTATTTAGAACCAGAAAAACTGAATCAATTAGTCAGAGAATACGAATACGAAATAAAAAACAAACCAAACCAATAATTACTAAATATTATTTAATCAATATACTTAATCATATGATTGGCAGTTTATAATAACATAAGTCCCCAAAGGAGAAATCCTTTGGGCACAAAATTAGCGAGCACTTCTGATCTTGCACGTAGATGATATTTTTTCCGGCAGTCCCGCTTCTGCATTTATAAAATATGGAAATTTCAAAATTATGTCTTTTTTAAGTTTGTTCCATGTTAGCAATCTGAGTTTGAATAAAAAGAAATTGTCTCCAAGATAATGTTTTTCTTGTATCGAATTTAAGTCTTTAATAGTAATACTGTTGCTTTTATTTATAAAATTTTTTCTAATATCTTTTCTGTATATAGGATCTATAAAATTTGATATTCTGTATTTTTCCACTTCTTGGTAGATGCTACCAATGTTATTAATGATGTCTACCAGATCGTTTTTATAAAAAGAGGACAAATTGGATAAGAATTTCTGAAACGCAACAGAAATATATATTACCCAAACACCCTCCGCCGTGACCACAAAATGTGCCAACACGTTTATTTTGTTAAGAAAAGAGGAGAGTATGCTTTTTATGTCAAGTCCAGAAGGCCAAGAAATATATTGCTGTATAGAATCCATAACGAGAGTGATATCAGGGTGGGTGTGAAAAGAAAAGGGGCTGAAATCTTCATAATATAAATTTACATTGCCCGTTTCTCCTTTAACAACATTTTCTATGTTTAATCCAAGAACCAACACATCTTCTCGATTTTTTTGTTCAACATATTCAACACACACGTTTCCTGCCACTTCATAGTTTAGTTGAACAAACACAGACAGTGTTTTTGCAAGACTTGCTGGGAATTTTACCAACTGAGCATTTATTTCTGCGTTTGGCACTACATCGTTTATTATCGGATTTTTTTTGATAGAGTAGCTCGATATATACATTAAATAGAGTTTTGTATTTGTATTTTTTTGGGGCACAGGCGTGAAACCGTTTGCAGCATAGAAGTTGATTTGATCTATATCAGATATGTCAACAGTGACAGCGATAGATTTGTAAAATGAACGTTTGATAAAATTCAAAAGATATGTTAACACTTCTAAAAAAACATCGCCTTGTCGGACAACGTTTGTTGTGGTTATAGTTTCTATTTCTATTCTTTTTTTCTTGAAAATCAAAACTGCATACGCTATAATGTTTACATTATCCAATATATCAAGAGTTGCCGGTTTATCGCTGACCAACACAACAGCTCCGGATTTACTGTTGAAATAATCAGACATCCAACGGTACATAGGATATTTTGAAAGAGACTTACTGGGTATCACAAATATATTTTCACAAGAAAAAAACATGTTATCTTCCATTTTTAATTGCTATTATAAAGTAATGTCCATTTACCAGAAAAACTCCTCTCTAGGGGCAGACGGAAAAACGTGCTCTTGAAAATTTAAAGAGCTATATGGTGGTGGCTCTGTTGGCGACACCTTTGGTGTTGGCGACACCTTTGGTGTTGGCGACAAAACGTTGTGATTATTTGCTAGCCACGAAGTGGCCGCCGACGAAGTCGGTATGTTTGATATTTTTTTTCTGAGCATATCTATGACTTCGGGTTCTGTCACGTTAAGAAGAAAAAACTCAAACACAGTATAACCGTTGTGCATTTTTCTCCACTGTATTTGCGCTGGATATGATAACATCACAGAAACCAAAAAAACGTCGTAGATGTTGTCTATCAGTGTTTGAGTAAAATCTTTTTTTAGAAGCAACCGCAACAGGAGATTGTACTGTGTCATATTTTTAAGTTTTTCCTTTTTGACCCTGATTATACATTTGAAAACTTTTCCTATGTCTACTTTTTCTAATAGATCGGAAATCTTGTCTTCGGTGTGCGAAGAAAACAGATCGGTCATGGTGGGATTGTATCTTCGGCATGTTTTACAAAGAAAAAAACATGTTTTAGATTTTTTGAGTCTGGTAACTCTATATAAACAAAAAATACAGGTTGGCATTGTTTTTAATACATCTTTGAAAGTTTTCATGGTTCTTTCATGTTGATATTTTGATTAAACGACAACCCAGACGTCATACTATTAATGGTTCCTAATAGATTAAATCCAGAATTTTTCGACAGGGTTTTACTTACTACAAATAACACCGTGTTGAGACTTAACATGAGACAAAGTCGTGTTTCTGGCCCCCATTTAGACTGTGCTTTTTTCTGGTTTTTCTCTGCTATTTCAACTAAAAGCTGATCATATGTGCTCATTTGTGTAATTTGTTGTTGAGCAAACCCTTCCATGTCAAAATTGAGTTTTCCTAATGCAACTTCGCAGATCATAACTCCTATAATTAAATATCTTTTCCAATTATCTACGGTTGTATTAAGAGCGATCTTTTCAGTAAACATATCAATTTTTTGTTTCATAACCTTGGGGTCTGAATACGGTGTAAATTCTGGAACGGGCATATTTGGATGCATGCGTCTCAACACCTCGCATTTGAAATACATAGCGTTTCTTTCTTTCTGTGTTTCTTCGTCATCGTCTGTATATCTATATTCTTTATCTATTACCACCTTTTTTTGTTGCTGAAGGTCTTGTAAAGTTGGAGCATTAAAGTCATTTTTAGATGGGTTTTGCGCCTGCGATGGAAAATGTTTTTCTGGAGAAGGTGATATTTTATTTTCTTGGTTGTCATGCGAATGTTGATCGTCTAATCCTAATACATGATCGAGTCTTTCAGAAATATCGTTATTGTCTTTTTCATTTTCATTTGGTTCAAATTCTTCGTTTTCTTTTTCGTAATAGGATTCCTCAAAATCTGACTCAAAATCCTTGTACTGATTGGTTTGCTGTTCGCGATCATATGTTTGCTCATATTCTGGTTTTTTTTCTATAGGTTTTTTAAAATCTTCCTCGTCATAACTTGAAGAAGGGATATAAGATTTATTAAGAAGGTTTTTTTTGATTTTGTTTTTATTTTCTAATAACTCCAAATATAATATCGGCATTCTTGCAAACTGAGGTTCGGGATAATATTTATGAAAAGGCAGATTTTCAACGATTGCAGTCATTTTCATCTACAGCTCTTTATGCCTTAACTCATTCTTACAGTAGTAAATAGTTCCAAAAATGATTTACAATTATTTGTGGAAAGCTAAACATAAATATATTTATGTTTAGCCACGAAGTGGCCGGCCCCTACCCCCCTTCGGGGGCGGCCGCGAAGCGCCAATTGTATATTCAAAATACTATCTGCTTCTCGAAACTTTTTAAAAATTATGGCCGCGCGTACGGTGCACTCTCCACGGTCACTGTAAACGTTATGTAAGTTCTCGTGTATGATGGGTCATAAGTGTTTTGCCACGCAGCAGCGTAAATGTAGCCTAGGAGAGTTTCTATATTTTCGTTTGTATCTGCAAAATAGGTAAGAGTATCTACATAATAAGCTGTCTCTCCTCCAGGAGGTCTTGCAGTTATGGGTATAGAACCTGAAATAGCAAAATCCTCAGTTATTCCTGTTTTGTATCCTGCCCATGTACACGAGAACACAAGTATACAATTCTGTGCAAAATCGTTGGAGGTGTTTAACAACCCTTCACGAGTTAAAACAACAGGCAACGACGTAAAATTGCTTAGCCCAATAAAATTGGTTCCCAAATAAAAATCGGTTGGAATCGGAAACGGTATTTCTGCATAACCACCCCCGTCAATACGACAGGAAAACGTATAACGTATAGGAACGGCAGCCCCTGCAGCCCCAGTAGCACCTGCAGCCCCAGTAGCACCTGCAGCCCCAGTAGCACCGGCTGATCCCGTGGGTCCTGTCACCCCTGCGGGTCCCGTGGGTCCCGTGGGTCCCCCGATTGCAGAAGAGGCGGATAAAAAGGACCATTGATTTGTAACCTCGTTGTACCCCAGAATATCACCCTGTGTCGGCAATCCAGACTCAACCGGTATATTATTAATTGATAGGGTTGTGTCTTGATTATTATTAAATATTTGAAGAGACATTATTTTATTTATACAATTTATATTTTCTTATGTTTTGGTTAATTTTTACAAGTAAATCATTCTTGAAAGACGTATATATAAAATATAGAATTCTTGATGTTTTTCAAGAATAATTGAAATTTATAGATTATAGAATTCAAAGAAAAGAATTCAATATGATTCGAGATTCAGAGCTTTTCACTGTTGATGATCTAAAAAATATTTTAAAAGACTTTAAAATCACCAATGTAACAATTTACGGAGATTTCGAAATTGTTTTCGAAACAGAAAACAATAAAAAAATTACAATGTTTCATGAAAACAAATGTTGTGAAAATGTTTATATTTATTCAAAAACAGACAATCTTGATATTTTAATTGGAAAAACAATTTTTGATGTAACAGAAGAAGTTTCCAATGATACTTTTGATATAGACGTAGAAGACGATATTAGCTTTACATGGACATTTTATAAATTTTTTTATAAAGGTCTTGATAATAAAACCGAAGAAATAGAAATTATATGGCTTGGTACATCAAACGGATATTATGATGAAGGAGTTGAATTACGCTGTAAAGAAAAAAAATAACTATTTAAAAATTCCAAAAGGCGCCGGTCACTTCGTGGCTTCAACTGTTAGCGCCGAAGGCGCCGGCCACGAAGTGGCTACAAAAATATTTATATAAATATATAAATATTATTAATCTTTAAATAAAAAGATTTATTTTTATTTATATATAAAAATGGTTTCGAACACAAATATGTTAGTAATACTAATAATCGTTCTGGTTATTATGATGTGGGTGTATATGTCTAAAAAAGAGGGATATACCCCCTTCGGGGGCGGCCACTTTGTGGCTACTGTTAGTGATGCAAACACTCCTGGATATTATCGTTTAGGAGATGCGTATAACACGCATTTGTATTCTCCGTCTTTGGCTTATAGGTGTGCACAGGGCGAGTATACATACACGAGCAACCCACAGTTATTAAAAAACTGTAAAAACTGTAATTCGTATACAGCTTCTTGTAATAACAAGGCTTTACAGGGACGACCGTTCGTGTTTGATTATTCTGATATTACAACTCTAGGAGATAAAAACGATGAGTGCAATCCACATTTTGAAACAAAAATTTGCGGTATATAATTTTATAAGATTTAAAAATGGTGTTTTTCGTATTTTGTCAAATATGAAAAATTAAAAATTTAAACGGCTAGCGCCAAAAGCGCCGGCCGCTGCGCGGCTGTCTAGTTCTTACAAAAAGTTGAAATAATAACAAATTGGATATACAGATTTTTAAAAATGGAGCAAACTTACTCGCATAAATGTACCACTCCTGGTTTTGATTTGATCAAACAGTATTTTAGAGACAATCTGAATCGACACCAAATCGAACAGTTTAACTATTTTGTTAAACAAGAAATTAGAGACATAATCTTTAAAGAATCGCCACTAATCAGCGCTTGTGGTAACATAAAAATTATTTTTTCTGATGTAATAGTCGAAAGACCTCATTTCATTCAAAAAACAATCAGGAAAAATAAAAATATAGAAACCAAATCTGTCGTAGGCTCGTGTATCGAGATATCTCCGGATTCTGACACTGCTAACAAAGGAGATTTAGGCAGTTATGAAACTGTGCCTCTGTATCCCAATGAAGCGCGCAAAAGAAACAACAACTACGACGGTTCTATCATTGTAACTGCTGAGGTAATAAACCGTGGGGCTGCGTCTCACCCCATTAAAATCTCAATTGGTAAGTTGCCTATAATGTTAGACTCTGATCTTTGTTGGAAGCAGCACCCCGATTCAGCTATGGCATTAGAAGCGAGGAAAGAAGAATGTAGCAACGATAAGGGTGGGTATTTCATAATAAAAGGCAAAGAAAGAGTATTAATCAGCCAATTACGAAAAGCGTATAACAGGGTGTATGTTGAAAAAGAAGAAAATGTATACATTGCAGAAATGAGAAGTATGAATTCGTTTGGAAACTCTGTATTAATCCAAGTAAAATACTTATCTTTGACTAATGAGTTTTTCTTTTCTCTTCCGTATATCAAAACAAAAAGTTTTTTACCTGCCGGACTGGTGTTCAAAGCACTTGGTGCGTCGTTAGACGAAATGCTACAAGCGAGCAACTGCGGGGCTAGCCACAAAGTGGCCGCCGCCGAAGGCGGTAATGAATCGGTTTGTGAAACATTGATTGCTCAATTTGAGTCTGTGCTCGACAAACAAGAAGCTTTAAATTTGATTGCCAAAGACATGTCAATTTACAAAGAACGAGAGAAAAAAACAGAAGTAAAAAAAACTGTCGCTCCGTGGTTCGAAAACGTTATACAAGACAACGAAAACACAGAGAATCAACAACCAACACTTGTTTCCTTCGACGTCGAAGGTGCCGCAGCCGAAGGTGAGGGCGCCCGTTCAAAATCAAAAAAATATTCTTCAAACACGATATCATTAGAATATTTAGAAAACGTGTTGCAACAAGAGTTGTTTTATCATGTAGGAGAGCTTACACCAGAAAAATCTACAATCCAGCTTGGGTTTATTATTCGTAAAATACTAAACACCGTGAATGGTAATAGATCTCTAGATGACAAAGACAATATTGCAAATAAAAATGTTGACGCAACGTGTAGTTTGTTGAGTTTTATTTTCCAGATCATATACAAACAATTCACAAAAAATATTGTAAATCAGATAGATAGTAAAAAATGTCCAGATGTTTTTGCAATATTAAAAGAAGTGAAAAACATCACAAGTGGGTTAAACCAAGCTTTTATGACCGGGAACTGGAATACACAGAAAAGTTTAACTTTTACAAGAATAGGAGTATCACAAGTGTTAAACAGACAGAATTACGGAGCCCATCTTTCACATCTACGAAGGCTAATGCTTCCGATTGGTGGGAAAGGAAAAAATTTCAACATTAGGCAGATACACCCTTCGCAGTTTAGTTTTATATGTCCATATGAAACACCAGAAGGAGAAACAGTTGGAATAGTCTTAAACTTAGCAATGTCTGCTCATATTACAATAAGCACCAACGCGGCAGACGTCAAACAAAGCGTGAACACTATGAAATGTTTTTTGTCAAACACTTGTGGTAAGTTTATTGTAATTTTAAATGGTCAAATAATTGGAAGCTGTGACAATTCTGTGCAGTTCAAAAAAGAGTTTGATGTTTTACGTTTTTCAGCCTTTCCTTATGTGGGGTTGATAAGAATTTTCAATGAACGCGAGATTCACATAGAAACAAACGACGGAAGATTTATTAGACCTCTGTTTGCTCTTGGTCTCCGAAACAAGATTCTTTATAAAGAACTAGCAAAAGAACTCCACAAACCATTGTCAGAGCTGACATGGCTAGAAGCTTTCAACGCAGGAGCAATAGTTTTCAGAGACGTATGGGAACTTGAACAATCTGTGGTGGCCATGACAGAAGCAGACTTGTCGAATTACAGGTGTGATTACTTAGAAATAGACCCAGCATCAACCATGATGGCTGTATCGGCAAGTGTTATTCCACTGAGCAATCACTCCCAATCTCCAAGAAATGCCTATCAGGCGTCAATGTCAAAACAAGCAATTGGGCTGCCAAGTCTTGCGTTTCAAAACAGATTTGACACGACTCTCCACGTAAGTGACGCTTTTCAGAAGCCCATCACTAGAAACAACATGATCGATGTCTTACATTTTAACAAGATGAGTCATGGAATGAATCCAATTGTGGCTATTATGACTTTTTCGGGTTTTAATCAAGAAGACTCGATTGTAATGAACAAAGGCTCAATAGACAGGGGTCTGTTTCGTACCACAACTTACAAAACGATAGTCGAAGAAGAAAAGAAGAAAGGAAAAGCCGACTCTGAGTGTATTTGTTTACCAGACTATACGTGCAGAAACAGGAACTATGATTATAGTCATCTTAATGAACAGGGTTTAGTTTGGAAAAAAAACATATGGTTATCAAAGAATACTGTTGTTATTGGTAAAGTTGTTAAAAAGGTTCTTAAAAACGAGAGCGGTGTTCGCGAAACAGAAACCGTCGATGCCAGTGTTGTCATAAAACACGGAGAAGAAGGATATCTTGACAGAGTGTTGGTGACGACAAACGGAGAAGGCGTTCGTATAGTTAAAATAAAAGTGAGAGTGCCGCGTATTCCAGAAATAGGAGACAAGTTTGCAAGTTCGACTGCTCAAAAGGGAACGTGTGGTATGATTTTTCCCGAAGAAGACATACCCTTTGATAAAGATGGAGTCAGACCAGATTTCATTATAAATCCCCATGCCATTCCTTCTAGAATGACCATCAATATGTTGATAGAGATGTTCTTTAACAAAGTTGGGTGCCAAATTAACAGACATATGGACGCCACCCCGTTCCAGCACCGAAATATAGAACAAGAATTAAAATATTGGTCAGAAAAAACAAAAATTCCTCTAGTTCCTGTAACTATGTACAGCGGTACAACAGGACACCAAATAAATAATGTTTTTATGGGCCCTTGTTATTATCAACGATTGAAACATCTGGTTAGTGATAAAAAACATGCTCGCATGTCCGGTCCGCTAGATGCAATCACACATCAACCCGTCGCAGGTCGATCCAAAAACGGGGCTTTGCGGTTCGGAGAAATGGAAAAAGACGCGTTAATCACACATGGTAGCAGCAGGATGTTAAAAGAAACTCTTTTTGATAATAGTGATCCTTTTCAAATACCGGTTTGTATACAGTGTGGGTTTGTTTCTGACGATCGAATTTCTTGCAAGCATTGTAACTCGTCATCTGTGCAGTTAAAAAATTTACCATATGCAACAAAACTGTTATTACAAGAACTGGCTGGAATGGGTATAAAAACTATCATAAAATAAAAACTTTACCGTTTGTTAAAAATAATATTTTTTTACTTCAAAATGAACGCATTAGCATTGATAACCACCGCGCTTGTTGTGATAATTGGCATGGTGTATATTAGAAACAATACAAAAGAAAATTTTTGGATGACGCCCGCTCGTTCGGTAAAAGTAGAAAAAATGTTTAAAGATTGTAACAAACCAGATTTTTATCAGATCCCAAATTATCAAAGTATGCTCAGCCCCCGTTTTTCTAATGTCGGCTACGGCGCCAATCTTTTGGGACGTATGCCAGATTATTCTAAAGTAGGAGTTCCTTATGACCCTTTAATGAACACTGTGCGCAGCCTCTCCACTTCTGCCGCCGACTTTGTCGGTAACACCAATATGACAGCATTACAAAAACCTCTCAACGCGTGTCAAAACATCCAGATGTCTCGACCAGATGTAGAACCATATTGTGATGGGTGGCAGGCGACAAATATAGTTGGTGGATTAAACAAACCTCTAATTCCTCGTGCATTTGAGAGCGGGTCAGGGTTCTCTGATGGAAATTATCAACAAGCCCTCAATTTAGCACTCGACGCAGGCGCATCTGCTTGGCCCACATCAACTGTCGAAGAGCCAAATAGAGCAACAATTATCAGCGACGACGGCCAAATTAGCCAGCCTATTGTTTACGATCGATACATCTACGCAAACAAAAATAGCCGGCAAAGAGGAGCAGGAGATCCTATTAGAGGAGATCTACCAATTGTACCTGTGAGCGGCAACTGGTTTATACCAAGCCAAGCAAACAGCCCGAGCATCAACCTACAACAAGGTGCAATGAACGTTATGGGCGGAGTGAACAATGAAACCAGCAATGCGCTAGCCAATCTGATTTGGAACTCGTCTGGAGGTACAGAGACAACAATTGGCGGAGTAGATATGGCAAACACCATGATGACACATCAGGTTTACGGGGCTGCGGCGGCCGCACAAGGAGATGTTATTGCTACTTCTTTTCCGTAAAAAAATATAAAAAACACATATGTGTTTTTTATTCAATTCTTTTAAAGAAAAAACAAAGTCTTTAAAAGAATGTCTATCGAATTAAGCGAAGAACAAAAAATAAAATTACAAAAACTAGACCAAGAAATATCAGAGAAGAAGAAAAAACAAGAACAAACAGCTTCTTCTACGGGTATTCCTGTAGATATCGTGGGGTTAGATGTTGTAAAAATAGGAATAATGCTTGGTCTAATCAAAAACAAAGAACTTTTTGAAAATAATATCAAAACAAAGAGTCTTCTTCAAATGCTTATGGGAGAAGACTCTGAATTGCCTAAAGCAACTTGTCCTCCTGGGTATTATAAAGCACTGGTCACTATTACTGAAAAACAAAAAATAGAATATCAACAACACCACGTGCATGTACAAAGCAAGTTTTTTGTTGAATTTAGAGAACAAGTGGTAAAAAAAGAACTAGAAAACATAAACAAATACGTCGATATTAAATTTCACAACGAAACTGTAGAAAATTTTAAAACAGAATGCTTAGAGCTTTTAGAAGTCTTTATAGAAGATTTGGTAGAAACACCAGATGACGATAATATATGGAAAACTATAACAGTTATCACAAATTCCTTGCTGGGTGTGCTGACAATTGGTGAATATAAAAAACTTGTAACTTCTAACATCCAAAAAATACACACAAACTTATCCGGTTATGAGCTTAAAATAATGACAAATCTATCTACAATAGATCGTTTGCTTTCTCTCTTTAACGGCGTTCTCAGAAAATGCCGAGACTATCAATTTCAAACAAACCAAGAAATACAACAACGTCTCTGTAACGAACTTGAAATTAGAAACTTTACAAAAAACCCCTATTTACAACCGTTTGTTTTTAACGACATTGTTAAAGAAGTGTGCGTTCCTTCGGTAATGTATTTACCAGTAGAGTGGGTATTTCAAAAGTGTATGTTAGGTCCTTATAAAAACAACTCAATCGGGTTTCTGCATACTACTCCTGAGCAAGGAGATTTCTACATTCTCACATCAATAAACCCCGACGGAGGAAGAACATGGGCAACAGATCAATCTTTACAAAACTTTATAAAAAACATTGTTATTGCAACAGTAGACTATATTATTAAAATTTTCAGAACTTTGTATTTTGAATGTTTTCAGACAAACGACATTGTAGTTAAACAGGGTAGTGTGTTTGATACTAATAAAAAAAAGAAAAAGTCTCTAATTGTCGCTTCTCCAATCAAAATATGTTTAACTAAAAACTGTCTTCAAGAACAGGTTTTTAAAATGTTGCTCAGAAATTTACAGTTCTGTTCTGATTTTCAAAGCTTCAGACAGTTGTTAGTCGCCATCATCAAACAGACATCACCTATTATTCCAACAGAAAACGATTTTTTCAACTATATAAAATCTTTTTATGATTTGCGACAATCGGCCAACCCGGTGTACCACGATGCAGAAACCGTTTTTCAACATCATTTAAATGACATTTTTGACGATTATAATCCAAAGATATATGTATTGTTAACCCGTTTTATTAAAAATATATAAAACCATACTTTTCAAGCTTTAACACCACACCATGATGATATATTTCAAAACTAGAGCTTTGAAATATTTATGTGTACTAAACAAATATCAAGTCTTGGTTTACAGGCGGTGGATTGTATACCGGAGGCGGATTGTATACCGGAGGCGGATTGTATACAGGAGGTGGATTGTATACAGGAGGTGGATTGTATACATGCGGAATATAATAATATGTTTGAGAAACAGGGGGTTTTTGTATCGTATTTGGTGGTTTAATTATGACATTAACTGGAGGTTTAGTAATTTCTGGAATAGGTGGAGGGGGCAAGGGAGTGTATTTTGTCATAATCCACAGAACAACAACAATTAAAATAATTAAAATAATTGTAATAACTACAATAGAGTGCATTTTATAATTATGTAATTAAAATTCTACTGTTCTTTCTCCTGATTTACCACCATAGTACCACATATAAATTACAAACAACAATACGATCGCCACAAGAACTATCCACCAGTACTTTGTGAAAAAATCTGTGATCTGATTAGTTTCTGAACTTTGAGAGGTTTGAAGATATTGAGGAGGGGTGTACATCTCTTGCGAGAGAGGTGTAACTCGTTGAGAATTTTGTTGTGCGTACATTGGTTGAGCGTCTTTATAATAAGGCATTCTTTTTTGGATAACAAGAAAGTTTTTTTTCAATCGTGGGGATATAACTGTTACAACAAATATTTATATTGGTATAAAGACTGGTTTCAGACTCAAAAAATGCAAGTTCCAAAATCCCCAGAAAAAACAACTCGTGTGCGTACTAAAACTGTTAAATCACAAAATGGTACAGTCTACGACGGCGAACGCGGAGCATCTAATCACTCCTTGATCGCCGATAAAGTTGGGGCCGCCGAAGTCGGTACAAATAAAATTGTTCGTAAACAAAAAAATCCTAAAACCACACAGATCAATCCTAAAACAACAAAAACAACAGATCAACAGTTTTATAACGAAGAAGATTCAGAGTTTGAAGAAGACGAGCAGTATACAACTTTAGACACTTTTACAAGATCTTCAAGAAACAAATCGGATTTTGAAACAAAATCAAAAAGAGCTGGATATCCAGACTTGATTAATAAAATGTTGGTATTATGCGTTAACGAGAAAGATTTTATTAAAGGTACATGTGCAGGTAGGATTAAATCTCATTATCAAAAAGTATTTCAAACGTATAAAGACAAAATGGAACCCAGAGATCGCGCAATTATAAACTCTGGTCTCAATTATATCTACAACTTTAACAGGTCTAATTCTATTCCTAAAGAAAACGCAATTTGGTTAATAAGTATAAACGACATTCCCATCAGTCATATTGTGTCATACACAAGCAAAAATACATTAAAAGAAATAGCAAAAGATTATGGTATTTCCTGTAGCAACAAAAAAGCAGAAGAGCTTATTGCAAATATACGAGAGGCGGTTGAAAAAAATTAGAATTGAAAGCATTTCAAAACGTTGACGTTTTGAAAATTTTATATCTGTAAACGATTGGTCGGAGATTAGTTTTCGAACAAGATTATTTTGAGAATTCCATTCTGTGTTAAGCTATTCCAATTTTTACTGGCGGCTGTCATCATATCTAAATCTTTTTGATTTAGCGCAAAAATATACACAGTTGGTTTTATTTCCATTGCTGAAATAGATTCAAAAGTTTTAACTATTTCTTTTTCGATCAAATCTAAAGGTAAAATTTTTACTACAGGTAATTTACACACACCGTTTGCACATTCGTTTTCTGATATGCTTTTATTTAAGTTGTATGTTTGAAAATGTTCATACACACGATCTATTATACTGTTCGTGCCTGTATATGGATTTATCAAAATGTTCATTTTTTTACAATGTTTGTTTTTTTAAACTCCGGTAGATCCAAAACCTTTGTCGCCTCTATTGGTAGAATTCAAAACGTCTGTACGCAAAAATGTAGGATTCATTATTTTTTCTATAATCATTTGTGCAATGCGATCTCCTTGTTTAACTGTAAACGGGTTTTTACTATTGTTAACAACTAGTGCGTGTATATACCCTGTATAATCAGAATCGATTACCCCGGCGGCTATGTCTATTCCTAATACTGCTAGCCCCGATCTTGGAGCTATTCTCGCATAACAACCTGGTGGTAAAGAAATTTTTACTCCTGTATTAATTAGTTTCCTATCTCCTGGTTGAATCACCGTTTCATTTTCAACGAGAGCGCACATGTCGTAACCTGCAGCGCCTGGTGAACCCTTAGAGGGTTGGATTGCGTTTTCACAAAGAATCATTTTAACAATTTTGTTGTTCATAGTAATGTTACTTAAAGTTATTTATTCTTTAACTATATTTTTCAAATATTCTTTAACTTTAAGAATATGAAACATCTTTTTAAAAGATGACCAAACTATCAAATTCAGGAATATACCGATTTTCCGGGGGAAATCTATCGAACGATGTTTATTCTTCTACAACTATCGCAAACAAAAACAATAAAAAACGATCAGCTCTTTGTTTTACCTCTGTGGCTAGTGTTTTGCTTATGTTAGGGTTCATGTCTTGTTTTTCTGTAATATACATAACAGATAACGATATTGGTTATTATGAAAACGTAGAAAAAGACATCATTCTGAAACCTGGATTCTATTTAAAATTTATATGGAGCTCGGAAAAACTAAAATTTGCATCCATTAAAGATTCGTTTTTCATTCCTACCGCCTTCGACGGCGGCCGCGAAGCGGCTACACTGATCGATTTTAATATCACGGTTGATTATACAGTTATTGATGTGAAAGCGTTTGTAAAAAGTTTGCAACAAAACGACAAGAATTGTTTGTACAAAATCTCGACTTTTGTACAACAAAAAATAATGGAGCCTCTTTGCATGAACACCGTTCTTCACAACGGGGTTTATGAGATCACACCACTTGTAAACGCAACAATCAACGAGTGCGGGATTCAAATTACAAATGCAACTTCCCTAAAAAACTTTTACAACTCGACAAAATGCTAACCAGTCGCGATCGCCTAATCTGCACTACAAATCTTGATTTTAATAGAGCTCGAATCGCTGATGATAACCGCTGAAGGCGCTAGCCACTGCGGGGCCGGCGCCTTCAGCGCTAGTAATATCCTATAGCGTCATGACCACGATGAACAGACATTTTTAAATAATTTTATTTTAAAAATATTCTTATCTTTAAAATGTTGGATTATTTGCTTAAAATGTCGCTGGGTCAGCTAAAAAACATGGCACTATATTTTAATCTTATAGGTTTTGAAAATTTTTCTAAAAATAGACTAATTGAATTTTTAATCGCAAACGTAAATCACAGAGCCCTACAACAATATATTGAACCTCTAATAGAAGAAGACGCCTACTTTGGAAAGCGCCTTGAAACAGAATTAATGCAATACGACATTGAAGACCAACTCGGACAAATGGGATTAAATTTAAGAGTTGTTCAACCAAGTTTTACAGGATATTCGCGACCTGCAGGAAAGATACATGTGTCATCACAGGTTTTGGATTCTCTACTACAAGGCATGAGTATACAAGGAGTTCCTATTACTAAAAATACAGTTAGATTTAGAACAGGCAAAGGAAGACAAGTCAAACGTTTGCAAAAATAAAAATTAAAACTATCAGTTTTAATTACATCTACAGATCTTCTGCTGTTAAGAAAACTAGATGTATTAAGATTTGTTCAAGATATAGATTACCATTTTCAAGACGTATCGAGCGGTAGCCACGAAGTGGCCGGCCCCTGCGGGGGTATCAACAAACATAATCAACATTACACGCTGGATTATTAGATATATTTTTTGGTAGACGACATCTTGGTCGAAGCGGTGGGCTTGTCATGCAATAAACCATACATATTAAAACAATATATATCACACGCTTCAATTTATTAATATTCATTTTTAATATTTATATTTATATATAAATTGAAAAGCAGTGTAAAAACATCAGACTAATCAATAAAGCCATATCTTAGTCTACGTTGTGGATCAACATTTACATGGTAGATTATTAGGTTTATTTTTTGGTAGATATTTTGGTCGAGGTGGTGGACTTGTCATGCAATAAACCATACATATTAAAACAATATATATCACACTCTTCAATTTATTAATATTCATTTTTAATATTTATATATAAATATAGATTCAAAAAGCAGTGTAAAAACACCAGACTAATCAATGCCATATCTTAGTCTACGTTGTGGATCAACATTACATGCTGGATTATTAGATTTATTTTTTGGTAGACATCTTGGTCGAAGTGGTGGACTTGTCATGCAATAAACCATACATATTAAAACAATATATATCACACGCTTCAATTTATTAATATTCATTTTTAATATTTATATATAAATATAGATTCAAAAAGCAGTGTAAAAACACCAGACTAATCAATAAAGCCATATCTTAGTCTACGTTGTGGTCGACGTTATGATATCAG
>BS_KBA_SWE02_21mDRAFT_10000281_pt1 | contig 18582 bp, 14 predicted proteins | sample BalSeasSWE02_21m_FD_9196 | JGI IMG/M metagenome (IMG submission 9196)
CATGAAGTCTTTTCCTTTCTGAAATGATTGAATTCGTGAAAAAACTGAATTCATCAACTGTTTTGTCATTCGCTAATAAGAACATACCATGAAGGACATGAAGAACATGAAGGGACTGAACAGAGTCTCTCATGTGCTTTTTTTGTTTTTAACCCTTCATGTTCTTCATGTCCTTCATGGTTGTTTGTTTTTCTTCTGTTTTCGTGGGTATTCAGATGAAAAGCTCCTTCGGTGCCTTTAGTCTTTCTGAAAGAAATGTGTGTCGTTTCTTCATCCTGTCGTTATGTACAGCGATGGCAAGGGCTTTTCTTGTCCCCACAAGTACAACCAGCTTCCTTCCTCTTGTAACGGCAGTGTAAAGAAGATTTCGCTGCAGCATAATATAGTGTTGGGTCAGCACAGGGATGATGATGGCGGGAAACTCAGAGCCTTGCGATTTGTGCACGGAGACCGCATAAGAAAGAACAATTTCGTCCAGATCGACGAAATCAAAGACAACCTTTCGTCCGTCAAAAGCAATGCTTATTTCCCTCTGTTCAGGATCGATTTGCGTGATCCTTCCCATATCTCCATTGAAGACGTCCTTTTCATAGTTATTCCTGGTCTGCATCACCTTGTCGCCTATGCGGAAGATTCGATTGCCGCGAGTGACGCCTCCTTCACCAGGATTCAACCGCCTCTGCAGCTCAAGATTGAGGTTGCCGGCGCCGACAATACCTTTGTGCATAGGGGTAATAACCTGGATTTCATCGACAGGGTTGAGCCCGAAATGATCGGGGATTCGGTCACTGGCCAGATCCAGAATGATTCTGAGGACCGTTTCAGGGTCGTCCTTTTCGATGAAAAAGAAATCGCTTTTCAGGTCCTCGTTTTTGGTCTCAGGAAGAAGACCTTCATTGATCCTGTGTGCATTCACGATGATGCGGCTGTCCCTGGCCTGACGAAAGATTGTGTCCAACAAAACAACCGGAACCGTTCCGGAAGATATGATATCTTTGAGTACGTTTCCCGCCCCTACGGAGGGAAGTTGATTTACATCGCCCACGAGGACAAATGTTGCATGCAGAGGAATTGCTTTGAGAAGATGATAGAACAGGATCGTATCAATCATGGAGGCTTCGTCAACAATCAGAAGATCGCAGTTGAGTGGTTCTGATTCGTTCTTTCGAAAGCCTCCATTCTGCATGCTGTACTCCAGCAGCCTGTGAATGGTTTTGGCTTCATGCCCGGTTGTTTCCGTCATCCTTTTTGCGGCGCGTCCTGTGGGCGCGGCCAGCATGATCCTGATATGGAGGCGGGTGAAAATTTTCAGGATGGCATTGATGATCGTGGTCTTTCCTGTTCCAGGTCCTCCGGTAATGACCAGACCTTGTTGAGAGCAACGCTTTTTATGGCTTGTATTTGATTTTCCGCAAGGTCGATGGATAACTGCTTCTGCACCCAGAAAACCGCCTTGTCGGGATCAATATTTCGGGACCTTTTGGGGGACATTAACAGGGCTTTCAGATGGTCTGCAGCCCCGGTTTCCGAAGCATGATATCGGGAAAGATAAACTCTTCTCAAAGGTTCCTTTGTTTCTTGAGGATCGGAATCCGCCTCCCCATCTTCCACGACGATTTTTTTATCCTCGGCGGCCGCATCCATGGCTTTCATGACCACATCTTTTTCTACGCCAAGGATTTCATTACATTTCTCCAGAAGCGGGTCAAGCGGGTAGAACATATTGCCTTCGTCGGCAAGCTGCTGAAGGACGTATAATAGCCCTGCTTTGGCCCGCAATGGGGAGTTCCGTTCAAATCCCAGCTTCTCAGCGATCTGGTCGGCGGTGACAAAGCCTATTCCGAAAATATCCGTTGCCAATCTGTAAGGGTTGGCGGTAACCACTTGAATAGATCCATTCCCATATCGCTTGAAGATTTTGGTTGCATACCCGGGGCCTACACCGTGGGATTGCAGGAAAAGCATGACGTCCCGGATCTCCTTCTGTTCAATCCAGGCGGTCTGTATCATGGAGATTCTTTTGTGGCTTATTCCCTCTACCTGTTCCAGTTTTTCAATGTTCGTTTCAATAATATCAAGCGTCCGGGCGCCGAATGTCTTGACAATGCGCGCCGCCATAACGGGTCCGATTCCTTTGATAAGGCCGGATCCCAGATATTTCCTGATACCGTAAACGGACGCCGGGGCAGTGGTCTGATAATGAACGATTTTGAACTGTTCCCCAAATCTGGGGTGGGTGCTCCATTCCCCTTGCAGCTTCAATACTTCGCCAGGCGCCAGTGTCGGAAGGTTCCCGACCACCGTTACCGGATCCTTCCGGCCGGACGTCTTCAGCCTGGCGATGGTAAAACCGTTCTCATCGTTGCTGTAGGTAATTCTTTCTATCTGTCCCTGAAGATCTGTCAGCATAGTTGATGCTACTTTTCGAGATCCGTCCCCGCTTTTTTCTCAGTTCCGGCGCCGATCATGATACAGAATATATTGTCGTTTTTAAAATAACTCTGGCCTGCCACATAATTTCCGGAGGGATTCAGGTCCAGCACGATTCGAAGGCTTTTTTTGGTAGAGTGCAGGTGGGTTCGTATCTTTTTGACAAAAATGCCGTCAACATCCATAACCGCTTTGCCTTGCCAGGAAAATACATTGTCTACATCTATGACAATCCTTGGTTTTTCTCCCTCGATTGCAAAAATTTTTGGCAGATAGAATCGATTAAAATAAATCAGCACCTTCTCCGGACCGAATTTGTCTGCTTTGAAATTTATTCCTTCAACGACCACTTCCTGGGAGTCGACGGCTTTTTTGTCTGAAACTTCCCCTTTTATTGAGCACGGGAAAAGAAACAGAAACAAAACGAATGCCAAAACGGGAATAGGAGTTTTTTTCATGGGTTGCTCCATACAATGACGGATAAAGATCATATTCAGGCTGATTCCTTTTTCAGCGCCCGGTTTACAAGCTGAGCAATGTCCAACACTTCTATGTGGATTTTGTTCCTTCTTACGTAAGTCAGCATGGTGCGTACACACTGCTGGCACGAAGTGACGACAGCCTGCGCTCCGGTGCCTGTGATTTCTTCGATCTTGCGTTTGGCAATCTCTGCAGAAAGACCGGCATCAATCATTTCAAGGTTTCCTCCTCCACCGCAGCACTGGCAGTCTTCTCGGATCCGCGGGAGTTCCACCAGTTTGACGCCGGGAATGGATCGGATAATTTCCCTTGGTTCATCAAAGACCCGGGCGCCCCGCCCCAGATCGCACGGGTCATGGTAGGTCACGGTGAGGGGCAGCGTTTCCAATGGAATGCGGTTGCTTTTTATCAGTTCACTGAGGAGCTGGGTCGTGTGGGCGATTTCAAATTCATGGGGATAGTGTTCCCGCCACATCTGGTAGCAGGAGGGACAGGCAAAGACCACTTTTTTCGCGCCTTTTTCCCTTACTGCCTCAAGATTATGCTCCTTAAAAGGCCCCAACATATCTTTGATTCCGGCGCCTATCATGGGGAATCCACAACACCACTCTTCTTCGCCTAACAGCGTGAAATCCACACCTGAGGCATCCAGAACCTCCGCCAGGGCAATGGGGATCTTTTGCGCTACCGGAAAATAGGCTGCGGTGCACCCGGTAAAATAAACCAGTTCGGCGCGGTCTCTGATATAGCCGCTTTCAGGCGGGTCGGACATATCATCCACCCAGTCCGCCCTTTCTTCATTGTCCTCGTCGAAAACATTTCTGCTTTCCTGGAGGTTATTCCTGATCATATTGATCTTGGCGGGATAGCTGTTGGAATTCACCAGGTCCTGCCGCAGAGAGACCCATAGATCTTTCAGGTGAATACCCACAGGGCACGCTTCCTGACAGTTTCCGCACAGGGTGCAGCGAAATACGGTATCGCTGAAATGTTTCAGGTGTTTTTCGGACGGTTTTGTCTTTTTGCCAAGCAGCCTTCGGAGCAGTCCCATTCTGCTGTTCAGGATGCTTTTCAGGCCTTTCATGCGGGTTATGGCAGAAAGTTCTCCGTTCCCGGATGCGGACACGGCAGGGCATACATCTGCGCAGATCCGGCAGTTGGTGCATGCCCCCATTTCAAGGAGTTGCCGAACGCTGTAATCTTTATTATTATTCTTCCGCATATTTTATAATATCTGCCGCAAGCCATTTCTCGATGGCTTCTTTCCCATGAATCAGGTTTGCGAGTTCCCCCTTATCGTCGGGTTTGATTTTGTAGATCCATCCTTTTCCGTAACAGTCATCATTTACGAGCCCGGGGTTGGTTTCCAATTCCTCATTGACCAAGGCAATTTCACCGTTCACAGGTGCATATACTTTACCAAGCCATTTACCGGATTCAATTTTCGCAAATTTCTTGCCCAGTTTCAGCTTTTTACCATCTTCAGGGAGCTGTATATACACGATCTCCCCAGCCATGGTCTGAGCAAAATCATCCATTCCCATGACAAGAAGGTCTCCTTCCTCTTTTACCCAGAAATGATTCTCTTCATAATGCAGGTCTTCCGGCATGTTGTATCCCTGAATCTCCATCCCTTTTCCTCCCTTTTTCAGAACGTGTTGGTGAACATGAATAATGATGCTCCCGTAAAAAGTCCCCAAGGCCGTCATTCCCGCGAACGCGGGAATCTATAAGGTGTTAATGTTCCTGGATTCCCGCGTTCGCGGGAATGACGACAAAGGATGATTTTCGACTTTTTACGGGACCATCAATAATGAATGATGAATTCCCGGTTCTCAGGTCTTTCCTACTGTCTCCTGCCTACTGCTTACTCCCTACTCCCGGCGGCATCCTCCATCAATTCCTGAATGAACCGGGCGGTATTGTAAATTTTGAATTTCTGTTTACGCAGTTTGGCATTAGCCAGGTTATGGACGCAGGAGTTACATTCCGTGAGTACGATCTCGGCGCCCACCTCTTCCACCTGATCCAGCCTGCGCCGGGCCATGGCGATAGAATTTTTTGCGTAGGCGCCCCTTACGCCGCCGCCGGCGCCGCAGCAGAGTGCGTTTTCCCTGTTGGAAGGCAATTCTACGAAATCCGTGGCTATTTTCCGGATCGTGTTTCGGGGTTCCTCGTAAATACCGCAATGCCTGCCCAGGTCGCATGGGTCGTGGTAGGTGACACGCTTATCTGTTGTGACCCCGAAATCGAAACCCTGGAGGAACTGGGTAATGTGGGTTACCTGAACGCCCTTCTTTAATAACTGATTATACTGGTCTTTATTGTTGAACGTTCGGTAGCAGTAGGGACATCCGGTAATCACCGCTTTCGCTCCGGTATGAAGAATCCGGTCGATGTTTTCCGTGGCCAGATTGTCATTCATCCGGTATCCCACATCTTCAAGGACCCCACTGCAGCAGACCTCATCTATGAGGGTATAATCCACCTGCAGACGATCAAGCAGATTCAGCGTGGCCATGGTGGAATCCTCTTCCCTGTAGGAGCCGACGCAGCCGATGAAGTAAACGTATTCTGCCTGTTTGTTTCTCTCCCTTTCAAAATCTGCCGGTTCGTCTTCCCCGTAGATATTAGTATGATTTTTCAGGACCTCATTCATGCCCTTGAATGCGGGGTGACACGACCCTACGTTCACCATATCTTTTCTCACCTGTTTGATGATTTCCATAACAGGCACCCCTGATGGGCAGTTCTGGTAGCAGTTNGCNCAGGTGGTGCATTGAAACAGGGTCTCGATCAGTTCATCATTCANGTCAATTTTNTTATCCATGACTTCTTTCAAAATCAGCATTTTTCCCCGGGCGTTCANGGCCGGCCTGAGCGTTGCTCCATATACCGGGCAGACAGCCTGGCAGAAACCGCACCGGGAGCANTGGAGGATCTGTTNCCGNTATTTTTTTTCAAAGTCNTATTTTTTTTCCATTTTGAATNATTCCTCCAGGGCCATCTTGCCGGGATTGAGGATGTTATTGGGATCAACCATCTTTTTCANGTTCCTCATCATTTCCATGGCTGCCGGATCATGTTCCAGGGTCATGAAAGGCGCCTTGGACAGGCCGATGCCGTGTTCGCCGGTAAGGGTTCCATCCAGTTCAATGGCCAGCTTGAAAAGATCGGCGGCGGCCTTTTCCTTTCTTTCCACCTGGTCCGGGTCGTAACCGTCGTAAAGGATCTGCGGATGAAGATTGCCGTCGCCGGCATGACCGAATGTGGCGATCTGGATCCGGTGCTTCTTCGAGATATCCTGAATTCCTTTGAGGAGCGCCGTAATATTTGTCATGGGAACGGTGATATCTTCCAGGACAAAGTGGGTTTTTATCCTTGCCAGAACGCCGTAGGCCGACTTTCTTGCGGCCCATAGCTCCCCCACTTCTTTCGCGTTTTTCGCCTGCTTGATCTCTTTGGGATGATTCCTTTCAAATACTTCTATTACCTTCTTCATCTGGTAATCGGTCTCTTCAGGAGTGTACCCGTCTGTTTCCGCTAAAATCATGGCGTCGACTTCCGGAAGATTCAGATCCGTGTTCTGGTTAATGGCCATGATGGTTTCTTTTCCGAGAATCTCAAGGGCACTGGGGATAATGCCGCTGCACATGATTTCATTGATGGCGCGACCCACATCCGCCAGTTCGTCGAAGGTGGCAAGAGCGGTGCTTGTGGCGGTCGGTTTTGGATTGATTTTGAGGGTGATTTCCGTTACGACTCCAAGTGTTCCTTCCGATCCTACGAAGAGTCTGGTCAGGTCATACCCTGAAACGCTTTTCATGGCCCGGGAGCCGGTTTTCATCATTCGTCCATCAGGAAGCACTACCTGAAGGCCCAGGACATAGTCCCTGGTTGTGCCGTATTTTGCGCCTTTCAGTCCTCCCGCATTGGTGGCCACATTGCCGCCCAGGGTGCTGACTTTTCCGCTGGCAGGATCGGGCGGAAAGAAGAATCCATAAGGAATCAATGCTTTTTCAAGATCAGCATAGATAACACCCGGTTGTACGATGGCCAGTCGATCTTCTATGCTGACCTTCAGGATGGTGTTCATTCTGCTCAGATCGAGGATAATACCTCCCCTGATCGGGACGGCCATCCCTGACAGTCCGGTCCCGGCCCCTCTTGGTACAACGGGGATCCGTTCCCTGTTGGCCAATTGCATGATTTTCGATATCTGATCCGCGGTTTCCGCCCAGACGGCGCAATGGGGTCTGTTGCTGTGTTCTGAGGCGTCGCAGGAAAAGGATACCATATCTATGAGACTGTCTGTGTAGTTCTGTATGCCGACGATTTCACAAAGTGCCTGCTTTATCGATTCATTCATCATACGTTCCTCACTTCCTTGCCCCCTTCGTGGGGTGTTGCTGCGTTCATAGCCAGGACAACCGGCCCTATGATCATGTGGAACAGCTTGCTGAACGGGAGGTAGGCGACAAAAGCTCCGGTCAGGATGGCATGAATATACCATACAAAACCATAGACTTCTACGAGACTGTCGGGGGCTGAAAACAACCGGCCGATGGCATATCCAAGAAAAGCATATACCGACCCGCAAGGACAGCCTGCCAGGGCGATGCGCATGCCTTCCAGAATAAATCCCACCAGCACAATGCCGCCAATAAGGCCCAGGGCAAAACGATCCTGCCCCGGCAACCCGGAGGCCATGGACCTGCGCTCTTTCAACCCGCGGATGAAGGCAAGCCCGACGCCCATAAGAATCATGAGCCCTGTGAGGTCAAAAAGGAACCCGGTGATGGGGGTATCTCTGTTTATCATGGCCCAGGGCAGGGACCATTCCGGTTCCCACAGGGAGCTTATCAAGGCGATTATGCCCCAGAAAAAGCGGAATACGAACGGAAAGAAAATGAGGCCGTGAATGAACCACCGAACACGGGAACGGCGAAAGAGTCTTCTTTGGCAAAGGACATCCGTGAAAATGACTTTTGAAATGGGAACGATTTTTCCGGAAAAAATTGTTCGCAGTGTCCGGGATAAAAGGACAGCCAGTTTACTGAAGGGATTGAGATTTGGAGATTCAGGGATAACCCCGGTAAGAATCCACATGACGAAAAAGAGTATTCCGGCAAAGAAGATGACCAACGCGACAATGGTGGTTGCATCCCCTGCGGAAAATGTCGCCACATGACATGGCATACACAGCAAACCCCTGGCAGGCAGGATCATTGCAGGCGCGCCGAGCCGGTTTCCCGGAAAATGGCAGCGGCGGCAGGAGGCCTCTTTATCGGGAAGAGCCATCTGATGAAGGGCAGAGGGATCTCCAGGTTTTCGAATAATTTNCCACAGAACCCGTCCGGTTGCACGATTCCTTACCGGGTTGATTCCTGTGAGGTGACAGGCTTCACACGATACATTGCTGTGGGCATCATGGGTGATCTTTTCGTCATGGGGGAGGTGACAGTTCGTACAGGAAAAGAGCTTCTGGTCTTTGTGGATGAAGCCCGCTGCATCCGTGTGACAGACTGTGCAGGCCTCTGTCGCGTGTGGAGAACCCCTGTAACTGCCTTCATCAATCAGAGGAATAAGCGAACCGGTGACCGCCTGTGCTTTTTTTCCCGATTCACCGTGGCAGTGGAAACAGAGATCTGAGATCCTTTTTCTTCCTTCGACGGACTCTACGTCCATTGTTCCGTGGCAGGTCAGGCATTGTTGATCTTCCGGAGAAAAAGGAGGGATTTTGGTCCTGCTCTCGTGACAGCTCCCACATGCAGTTTTTTCGGGGAGTTCCGTAGGTTCCTGCCGATGGTTCTGCCCCGAGGATGCGGCCATCTGGCAGTGCGGGTCATGACAGTTCAGACAGGCCGCGTATTTTTCAGGATCTTTGACCTTGACGTCCCCGTGGATTCCTTTTTCGAGATTGCCGGGTACTTCGTCATGGCAGGAAAAGCATTTTTCGGGATTAAAAAAATCCGAAGGCCTTTTGTTTACATTGCCTGGATTGGGATGCAGTGCAGCCTCGGCAACATTTTCATGGCATTCCTGGCAGGATGTCCGGCCGTGGACCGACATATGAAACGTTTTCGTGTCCAGCAGCCAGGACGCATTGGCCTGAGCGGTCAGGGAAATGAGGAATATACCGGCAAACAGGTACGACATCATTTTCTTCATCACTATCTTACACCATCCCCACCAGGTATGGACCATCCGGGCTTACAGCAACATCCTTTGCGTTCTTTATCAGGACGTCCACCGTATCCTGAAGATTTTCAACTTTAATGAGGCCCATGTTGCCAAGATCTTTTTTGGAAAGTCCCGGGGAATAGACGAAAACCCGGCCTGCGTGATCAAGCGCCTGATAAATATTCTGAGCGCACCACTGGTCAATGGTGAAATCGCAGGGCTCGGAGTAATGATCACAGAAATTTTTATAATCCGGTGTAGATCGCAGAATATTACAGAATTCAGGATTGCCTAACCCCTCGCGGCATTCGCATGCAACGACGATGTCTCCCCCTTTTTTCAGGATGTCCATGGCGCAGATGAGCGCCTTGCTGATCTGGTANAAAGTGGCATCCAAAGGAAAACCACCGCCTGAAGTGATCACCATATCCATCCTGCGATCCAGCTTTATCACGGANTGCTCGCGAACAAGGTCACAGCCGGCCAGATGCGCTTCATGGTAATGGCCGGCAAATACNCCGGCAATTTCCCGNNTNTTATTGATGACCACATTCAGGATGAAATCGGCGCCGGTCAGTTCCGTTACTCGAATACCGTATTCGTGAAACGGGTTGCCGTCAAGGATGCAGTTTGTAACATTGGGATGATCGATCATCTTGAAGGAGTGCATGAATTTCATGGTTTCAAAACTGGAAATTCCCGGGAGGATGGCCTTGCGACCCCCCGAGTAACCGGCATAAAAATGCGGCTCAATCAGGCCGGTGAGGATTTTGAGATCCGCGTCCAGGTAGTGCTTGTTTATCTCGATGGGTGCGCCGTCAATTTCATCAATTTTCCTGTATTCTTCGGATTTTCGGCAGTAGTGATTCACGATGGGGTAGCTATCCATGATTTCCCGCCCCACCAGGTTTTCCAGTTCCTCCCCTACGTTGGGCCTGTGCATGCCGGTGGCAATGAGTATGGTAATGTCTTCGGGTTTTATCCCGCTCTGTGCAAGGGTGCTGAGCAGCGGCGGAAGAATGATCTTGTTAGGGACCGGGCGCGTAAAGTCGGAGATGACGATGCATGCGTTTTTCCTCCCTCTGGCGATTTCTGAAAGGGGAGGGGAGTGCAACGGTTCTTTCAGGGCTGCATGAACGGCGCCCTCCTGGTCCGGGAGCGAAGGCAGCGGTTTTATGTCAAGAATGACGGCGGATTCGGGAACCTTTATCCCGACGGTACTTTCACCACAGAGCATTTCAGCTTGTCTATGAGCCATTTCACCTACTCCTTTCCTTAAGATGCCGAGAAAGTAGCCTAAAACAGTAAAATGGGCAAGTGAAAAGTGCGGGATTCAGCAATTCTGATTATGGCCGTTTCTGTTTCATGATGATTGACAGTGTGATCCGTTTTTTGTTATCATATTCTCGTTTTGGTTGGTATGGGAAAACGAAGAAAACGGGCTTGGTTCTAACGTGATCCATTAGATTTTTTTCTTACTCATAATCATAATCGTAATCATAATCGAGCAGCTCTGAAATAGGCTGCAAAAAATTATGATTATGATTATGATTACGATTATGACCGCTCGAACGTACTCTCGACTATTTGGATCAAGTGGGCGAAGTAAGAACCAAGCCAAAGAAAACGATGTCTGACAAAGAGCCTTTATTCTATACAGAAAAAAACAAGGGAGGGTCCATGGAAAAAGCGAAAGTCTGGTTTATGGATGCAAGAGCAAAGCGATTTCTGGAGTCCACGGCGATTAAAGGTCGGCAGATCCTCGAACATTCCGGGTGGCTTGATTGTCTGCAACCCGGCGATCTCGTGGCGGTAAAGACGCACATGGGGGAGGCCTATAATGTGGGATACCTTCGCCCCGTTATCATCAGAACATTTATCGAGGCCATCAAGGACAGAGGGTGTAAGCCCTTCGTTACCGATACGACGACCATGCCGTACCATCCCTGGATCAGCCGGACACTTGCCATAGACCATCTGGAGACCGCCAACAAAAATGGTTTTAACCACGGCACCATGGATTGCCCTGTCGTTATTGCCGATGGCTGGCTGGGTACGGACGACGTTATTGTGGACCTCCAGGGCCGCGGGAACTATCTATATAAACAATTTGTATCCAGAGCCATTGCCGATGCGGATGCTGTGCTCTCCATCGCCCATTTCAAGGGCCATCCGGCAGGTGGCTACGGAGGGGCTCTGAAGAACATAGGAGTTGGAGGCGCCAGTAAACGGGGAAAAATGAACCTTCACGGCGCCCTTGCGGGTGATAAACCGCTGATCGATTTTGAAAAGTGTCTGGGCCTGAAATGCGACTGGTGGGAGACCTGTGTGGAGTGCTGTCCCGAGGGCGCCATACAGGTGACGGAAAACGGGCTGGAGGTGGACCAGGAATCGTGTGTCTACTGTTTTGCCTGTGCCAATCTGTGCGTCAATATGGCCGGCGTCTGTGGAATTCAAAGATTTGACCACCTCCCGGCCCTTGGACGGCGGATTGCGGATTCGGCCCTGGCTGCCATGATGACGAAGGAAGAGGGGAAGTCTTTTTTCATCAACTACGCAGTCGATATTTCCCCGAGCTGTGATTGTTACGGGTGGACGGATACGCCGATAGTCAACAGTCTTGGTATTTTTGCTTCTCTGGACCCTGTGGCAGTGGATAAGGCCTGTATTGATAGGTTGAATGCGGCTGCCGGACTGATCAATTCGGAAGCAGAGGAATTCGGCGCTATGGCGCCGGGGGACAAAAAGCTTAATATCATCAAGGGGAAGGATGTAGAGGCTCAGATCTACGGGGGCGTGGAAAACGGTATGGGTACGACCGATTACGAGATAGAGGAAGTTCCTTTAGACCGGAGCCAGGCGGCCATTACAAAATTCTACCCGGAAATCAGGGCCAGGAAACTCAAACCGATGTATGCCGGAAACCATCCTCTGGCGGGACTGGATACGGCCTCTTTCGGAAGAGTCACAGAAGGGATGGAAAATCCGAGGCATCCGAAGAAGTAACTTTACGTTTGAGCAGATAAAAGTTCCCGCTGTCCGTCATGGCGGCAACGCCCGTCTGTGTCATGTACTGGATCGCCTTGGGTCGGTAATCCCGGGTCCCGATTTTGAAAAGGCCTGTTTTTGCATACGGAAGATTTACGGCTGATGCAGGATTGAAAGCCCTTTTCTTCTCGAGGTCGGAGAGGACGGTTTTGTAGGCGCGTTGCATTCTCCATACATGGACCTTCCTGGAGAAGAAATATACGCCTACCAGGACGATGAGGCCGACAATAATCTGGAAGGTATCCGACATGATCTGTTGCTCCGTAAACTTAAAACTTAAAGCTGCGCCTGAATCACGCCTTGGCGTGATTTTCGTTCAGGCGCTAATTACCCATACTTTTTCTGTAAAATCAACCTAAATTCTTACTCAGGAGGAAAAACCCATGATCCCCGATATCAAAAAAATTCTTTACACGACAGATTTTTCCGACAATGCACGTCACGCTTTTGGCTACGCGGTCAGTCTTGCGAGCCGTTACGGGGCCGGAATCACCTTTCTTAACGTGCTGGAAGATATGTCCCCGTACCGGGACAGCCTGATGATTAATGTTTTAGGGCAGGACAAATGGGATGAACTTCTGAGAAACAATCGCGAGAAACTCCTTGAAAGGGCAAAGGAGAGCATCAAGAGCTTTTGCGATGAGGTGAGCGCCCAGGCGCCTTCCTGCCCGTTTATCACCGATGAAATTGTCGTGAAAATAGGAGAACCGGTTGAAGAAATCATGGAATTAATGGAAAGCAGCAACTGTGACCTGGTGGTGATGGGCGCCCATGGACATGGCACCTTTGCCGACAAGTTTATAGGGAGTACGTCCAGAAGGGTGCTGAGGAAATGCAAGAAACCGGTTTTGATTGTCCGGTTGCCATAGTTAAGGACAGAATCCAGAAGTCAGGAGACAGAATTCCGAATGTTTAATTCCTATTTCTTCTGGCTCCTTTCCCGCCTTTAATATTATCAGGGCGGGACTGACTCCTGAATTCTTCGAAAAACCAGCGTCAATCTATCTTGACACAGAGGATCTTGTTTTCCAACTTCATTTTGGTGCGGCTTGCCGCTTTATCTCCAGTGCCTTCAGTTCCCTCCGGATGATCTTTCCCGTGTTGGTCATCGGCAGTTCATCGACGAATTCGATTTCCCTTGGATATTCGTGGGCCGCAAGCCTGACTTTGACAAACTTTTTAATGTCCTCTTCCACTTCCGGGCCGGGGATTATCCCTGCGTTTGGAATGATAAAGGCCTTGACCAGTTCCGTTCGGAGCTTATCCGGTTTGCCCACCACGGCTACCATGCCCACTGCCGGGTGCTTCATGATGCAGTCTTCAATTTCCGCTGGACCGATGCGGTAACCGGAACTGGTAATCAGGTCGTCTTTTCTTCCCACAAACCAGAAATACCCATCCTGATCCTTTTTGGCGAGATCTCCCGTGAGCCACCATTCCCCGATATATTTCTCCTTTGTCGCCTCGGGATTTTTCCAGTACTCCAGGCACATGACCGGATCGGGCGTCTTGATAGCCACCTCTCCCACTTTTCCGGAAGGGACTGGTATGCCGGATGATGCATCCACCACCTCCACCACGTGGCCGGGGATGGCCCTGCCCATAGACCCGGGCCTGATTTCCATGACCTCCGAACAGCTTCCCACGACCAGATTTACTTCCGTCTGCCCGTAAAACTCGTTAATGGTCAGGCCCATGACCTCTCTGCCCCAGTCCAGGAGTTCTGCTCCAAGGGATTCCCCTCCACTGCCTATGGAACGCATGGAGTAGTCGTGACGGTTTTTAGGGTCTTTGACCTGCCGCATCATTTTCAACGCGGTGGGCGGCATGAAAGCATTGCGTATGCCGTATTTTGCCAGGAGGTGAAACACCTCTTCCGGATCAAATTTCTTGGCCCGGTGGGCCACAACCGGTATGCCGTAGTGCCAGCTGGGGAGGAGGGCATCCATGAACCCACCCATCCATGCCCAGTCCGCCGGCGTCCAGAAAAGGTCGTCTTCTTTCGGGAAAAAATTGTGGGGAAACTGGATTCCCGGGAGATGCCCGAGGAGTACCCGGTGGGCATGCAGCGCTCCTTTAGGAGGACCCGTCGTTCCGGATGTGTAGCTGATGAAGGCTGGATCATCAGCGCGCGTCACAACGGGTTCGAAGGTGGCGGCGCCCTTTTCAATCATATCGTGAAACAGGAAGATCCCGTCTCGCCTTTTCCCCTTTGCCAGAACAACCACCTGAAGGTGGGGCAACCTGTCCCTGATTTCCAGGATCTTGTGGAGATTGGCCTCGTCCGTGACAATCCCTTTCGCCTCGCTGTTGGCCAGACGGTATTCCAGCGCTTCCGTTCCAAACAGGGTAAACAGCGGTATGGCAACGGCGCCCATCTTATACAGGGCGATGTGGGCGATCCCTGCCTCCGGAGACTGGGGAAGCATGATCCCGAACCGGTCTCCACGTCCCAGGCCCTGCGCCTTGAGTCCGTTGGCCAGGCGGTTGCTCAGCCTTTTCAGATCCCAGAAGGTATAATGTTCCGTTTCACCCTTTTCGTTTTCAAAAATCAGGGCGAGGCGGTATCTCTGATGCGCCCATTTGTCGCATATGTTCACCCCGATATTGTAAAACTCCGGGATTTTCCACGCAAAGGAGTTGTACACTTCTTCGTAGGTCTTGCCTGGTTTCAGCATGGGAATCTCCGTTTGGTTGACGGTTGCCAGTTGCCGGCTATCCATGACGGAATTTTACAACTGGAATCAATATGCAGGACAGATCGCCAGCCTGGCGGTCAGCAATGATTTTATCTTCGGCCGCATTTAGCTCAAACCGCATAGGCACATGCATTCCCACGCAGGAGCGTGGGAACGAGGGGAATCTCTGTCTTCTGACCTCCGACTTCTGACCTCCGACCTCTGTCTATGCTTTAATTAGGAGCGAGGGAAGCCAGGTGATGCTCTCCGGCCAGACGACGCAGATAATCAGTCCCAGCTCCATGAGTCTCCAGAAGGGAAAGGCGCCCCAGTAGACATCGGCTGTGGAAATTTCCGGAGGCGCGACGCCCTTGAGATAGAAGAGGGCATAGCCGAAAGGCGGAGTGAGAAACGAGTCCTGAAGCATGACGGCCATGATGACGATAAACCATATCTTATCAAATCCCAGATCAGCGGCGATAGGAAGGAAAAGGGGAAAACAGATCAGAATGATGCCGATCCAGTCAATGAACATCCCCAAGAAAAAGAGAATGACCATCATGATAATGAACATTCCCCACTTTCCAAAGCCCGACTCCAGGATCAATTCCTGGACCACATCGCCTCCGCCTGACCCCATGAAGACACTGGAAAAACAGCTTGCAGCCACCAGAATGATGATGACCATGGAGGTGGTTCTGGCCGTGTTGAACACAGCGGAAACCAGACCGGACCAGGTGAATTTTCCGTAAGCCACCGTCATGAGTAATGCCAGAATGGCCCCGACGCCTGCCGCTTCCGTGGGGGTGGCAACGCCCATGAATATGGATCCGAGGACGCCTATGATCAGGATCATGGGGGGTATCAGTGATTTGGTGACCATCACCGTGATTTCCCATTTCGTGACTGCTTGCAGTTCCTCTTTGGAGATGGCCGGACCATCCTGGGGTTTGAAATAGCACCGGAGCAGAATATAGACGATATAAAGGCCGGACAGGATAAGTCCGGGAACGACCGCGCCGGCAAAGAGCTTGCCCACCGAAACGCTGCCCTGGTCCGCCATGACCACCAGCATGATGCTGGGAGGAATGAGGATGCCAAGGGTGCCGCCCGCGCAGATGCTTCCGCAGGCAAGTTTCTTGTTGTATCCATATTTGAGGAGCACGGGCATGGCAAGGAGCCCCATGGTGACCACGGATGCCCCGATAATTCCGGTACAGGCGCCGAAAAGAGTGGATACCACCACCACCGCAACGGCGATTCCTCCCCGTATGGGACCGAACAGATATCGCATGGTGCTGAAGAGACTTTCAGCCACGCCCGACTGGTCCAGCAACTGAGCCATGAATATAAAAAGAGGGATGGCCACAAGAATGTAGTTGTCCATGACGCCGAAGGTCTGATTGACGAACATGAAAAAACAACTGGGACCCCATCCGAAGTACCCAAAGATGACTGCCAGCCCACCCAAAACGAAGGCCAGGGGATGTCCTAAAAAAAGGCCGATCAGAAGACCTGCGAACATGCCGACCGCAATGAATTCCGCGCTCATATTTCCCTCCCCTTTACCGCTTGAAGAAATGCCTTGATCAAATTGGACAATCCCTGGATTAACAGCAAGGCAAAGGTGATCGGGATGACCGCCTTGATCTGGGGAACGATGGAGAGTTCGGCGGTTGGGCTCGTTTCATGCATGAGCCAGGACATCTCGGTGTAGATATATCCCTGATGCAGCATGATGATGCAGAAGGGAAAGAAAAATACCAGGTAGGTGAAACAGTCCAGTATTCCGCGCACTCTCGGGGAAAATTTCTGGGAAATAATATCGATGCACACATGGCCCTTGTAAAGGAGTGTATAGGCGGCTACCAGCATGAAGTAAGGGCCGTAAATGTAGTCTGTTATTTCAGGCGCCCATACATGGGGTCTGTCAAAAAATTTGGTGGAGATGACCTCAAAAACAACCACCGCGGTAAGGGGAATGATAAGCCACACAAATATCCTTCCTGTCCATTCGCTTATGGTATCAAGGCCTTTCAGAAAAGTCTTAAGCTGCATAGATGTTGCCTTTCTATTGAGTTGTTGTTCCATTCAAGCATGAAAAGGGAAAAAGGGAGCCGAACATAAAAAAGGCCTTTGGCGCCCTCGCCAAAGGCCTCTGACTCCGTTAATAACCCATTGTTTTGAGTTCAGCCAAGACGCTGTCCACATACACGGGCGTTCGGCCGAAACCGAACTCACCGGACATATCCCTCCACTGTTTGTACTGTTTCAGGTATTCCATCTGCGATTTCAGGACCTCGGCATAGGCCTTCGATTCTTTCGCCTTCATGATGCAGTACTGGCCAGCCAAGGCCTCGATCTTATCCAGATCCTCCTTGGGAAGCACATCTATTTCCGTCCCTGCTTTCTTAAATTGGTCAATGGCCTTGGCCGAATCGGCTTCATAGAAGGCCAGTGAATCCAGCGAAGCGGCCATGCAGGCATATCTTACTATGGCCTTGTATTCCTTGGAAAGGGTGCCCCAGGCCTTCAGGTTGATCATGGTGCCCACCTGGGAGGAAGGCTGGAACCAGCAGGGGACGCTCCAGTATTTGGTGATTTCAGCAAAGCCCATTCCAAAGTCGACACCGGGGCTGCTGAACTCGGCGCCATCCAGTTTTCCGGTCTGTACGGCCAGATAAATTTCCCCGCCGGGCATACTGATGGGGGAGGCGCCAAGCTGTTGAAGTACCCAGATGGTGGCCCTTGAAGGGGTCCTCAGTTTCAAGCCTTTATAATCAGCGATCGATTTAATGGGCCCGGTCTTTTCCGAGGTCCGGAAACCGGATTCCATGGGCGTTGCGCCAAGGGAAAAGTAGGTCATTCCGTATTTGCCCCAGAGCTTCTGCATCAGTTCAAGACCTCCGAACTGATACATCCAGGTAATGTAGTCCATATTGGTAAAGCCGAAGGGAAAGGACCCGATAAAATCAAAGGCCGGGTCTTTGGTGGCCCAGTAGCTCGGCCAGTCCCCCGCCATCTCCACGGCGCCTTTGCTGCACGCATCAAAGACTTCAAAAGATTTCATGAGGGCGCCGGCGGGAAACCATTTGATCACGAAATTTCCACCCGTCATCTCGCCCACATATTTGATCATCTGTTTTTCGCCGTACCAGAGATTAATCGATTCCGGCCATGTGGTCACCATTTTCCATCTGATTTTCTTGGCAAAGGCATTGGATCCGATGGTGAGAACGACCGACATGACGCCCAGAATAACCAACAACTTAATTTTTTTCATCTTTTCCTCCCTTTCAGATTGAAACGAAACAGTTTTGTGTGAAACCAATTATTGACCGCGTCAGCCTGGATCATCACCCCCTTTCCGACCTGTTTATTTCATCGCTTTCTTTTCGGCGTAAGTCAGCACCATACCCCCATCAAAAAGGAGGTCTCCCCCCACCAGATACTTTGCGAAACGGGAAAACCCGAACATGAAAAGGTTGGCCACCTCCACAGGCGACATCATTTCCTTGATTCTTGAGTCTCCCATCATCACATTTTTTACCACGTCTTCCGGGGTAATCCCTCTCTGTTTTGCCTGGGCCGGAATCTGGTTCAAGGCAAGGGCTGTTTTTACAAAACCCGTGCTGACGGTGAAAGAGCGGACTTTCCCATCGCCTTCCGCGGAGATGGACTGACTCAAGGCCCTCAATCCAAATTTCATGATATTGTAAACCGCTTTGTTCAAGGTGCAGATATGGCTGTGCACGGATGCCAT
>BS_KBA_SWE02_21mDRAFT_10000282_pt1 | contig 18556 bp, 14 predicted proteins | sample BalSeasSWE02_21m_FD_9196 | JGI IMG/M metagenome (IMG submission 9196)
CCCCTGGTTTTTGTTATGATATCCTCCGGGAGTTTTGGCGGTGGCGGTTGTTTCGGCCATCTGATTTCAATGAGGTAGTCCCTCAGAAACTGTTTATCAAAGCTTTTTTGCGGACCGCCTGGACGGTATTCATTCTCAGGCCAGAATCTGGAGGAATCCGGCGTCAATACTTCATCGATGAGTATGATTTTGCCGTCCTTTATCCCAAATTCGAACTTGGTATCCGCAACAATGATTCCTTTTTCCGCAGCAAGGGCCCTTCCCAGTTTATAAATTTCGAGACTGATTCTGCGGACCTCTCGGGCTGTCTTCTCCCCTAATATTTTTGATGCCTCTTCAAACGGTATGTTTTCGTCATGCATCCCATCGACGGCCTTTGTGGAAGGAGTAAAGATAGGCTCGGGAAGTATCTGGGATTCCTGCAATCCTTCAATCAGGGGGATGCCGCACACGCTTCCCGTGGAAAGGTAATCCTTCCAGCCGGAACCGGAGAGATACCCTCTCACAATACATTCCACCTGCAGCGGTTCCGCCTTCTGCACAAGCATACTCCTTCCTTTGAGTTCAGGTGCATACTGCCGGCAGATTTCCGGGTATTCGGAAGGTTCGCTTGTGATCAGGTGATTCGCAATGACGTTTTCCAGCTTTTTAAACCAGAACAGCGAAATTCCTGTCAGGATCCTTCCTTTATCAGGAATGGGATCATCCATAACCACGTCAAAAGCGGACATGCGGTCCGTGGCTACGATTAACAGCTTGTCTCCCACTTCATAAACGTCTCTTACTTTACCGCGTTTCAGTAGTATAAGATCTTTAAAATTACTAAATTTCACAACGTTTGAATGCATTAAAATCCTCCTATTTCCTTTAGGTATTCCCGGTAAAAACTGAGCACTTTATTCCTGAATGTCACGGTTTCATTGTATGGAGGAATTCCATCATACTGGTTTACCCTGTGCGGACCGGCGTTGTAGGACGCCAGGGCGAGGCTGATATCCCCCTTATTCTTTTCCATCATTTTTGAAAAATACCGGTACCCGAAGGCAATGGACTTGGCGGCATCCAGGCGGTCGTCCTTGCCGCTTTTCAGAAGCTCTTCCCGGTATCGGGCGAAAAGCGCCGAACTTTTCTTTTTATATTCCGTTGATTGCTGCATCCAATCCCTCGCGAGGGCGGCCTTCTCCATCATGTTCCTTTCATTAATTTCCGGAATAATGGATATGGCGGTATGGCGCGCCTTACGGTCCAGTCGCAGGAGATTCATGGCCTGGTCAAAGTAGTCAGGGTCATAGATTGTCTTCATTCCCAGGCCAATGCCGGTTTCAGGCATGATCTGGGTAAGACCGGCGGCCCCAACGTATGAGACGGCCTGTGGGTTAAAGTTCGATTCCCTTCTCATCAACGCCATGAAAAGGAGTGGGTCGGTCGGGTAGTGCCTCTTTTTCTGTTTTTCAAACAGGGGGGTCAATAATTTCATGTACGGAGATCGAGCATCTCTTTCTCCAAGTTTCCGGTAGGTTTCCCAGTTTGCTTCTATTTTTTCACTCTGCNTATCCAGGTCAAATCGTTTCCTGACATTTTCCGGTGCTTTTTTAGTAAACTGGTTGAATAGGGAATTGACGAACCTGATGTTCTCAGGGGTTAATGCCGGGGTGTTTTCGGGAAGCCCTTTGCAGATATTGTAGTATCGACCGAGACCCTCTCTTAGATTGTAAGAAGTTTCCTGGAAACACTTTTCCAGGAGTTTTTCCATTGCGCCAAGGCTGATGGCTTTATTCAACCTCTCATCAGGGTTTGCCGCGAGGTTTTGTTTATATTTCAAGAAAAAATCTTTGGCAGATTTTAACGCAAAATTATGATTGTTGGAAAACGTCCCTATTCTTTTTGTTTGTTCCTCTTTTGTTGAACCATTTTCCTCCGGCGCCATGGCTGAGACGGCTTTTGAGAAGAAGAGATCGGCCTGTTTTTTTTGATTTACACCATTTAAATAGTCGTCGTTGATGAATGCCTTGATGCCGAGAGACAGCGCTACTTCAGGGCCTATGTTCATGATTCCCGCCTCTCCCCGGTAGGTCCCATCGGCGATGCTCTGTTCATATTCTTTCAGATTGTAGTCGATGATGCTTTTCTGAAGAACCGAGAATTCGGAAGAATCAGCTCGGGACATTGCCTGAGGACAGATCCCCCAAAAAAACAGGAGGAAGAGGAAGCAGACTGTTTTCTGTGATCTTTTTCGCAAATTCATGAGATGCATGTTAACCTTGTTCCCAAATTGCCTTGATGAAAGAGAGGTGTAAATATTTTTTTATTCTACCCTTTACGTGTACTATATTCCTATTAATAATGCAAGCTGAAGAGAAATTTTTGGGCATGCTTTTTGAGGACTCCTTAGATTAGGGGACGTATGGCCGAATATGGGGCGGGGGTCCACGGATTTTTTGCGGAGGCTATGGCAGGGTGATGGAAGACTTTCGCGGTCAGAAGCCGAGGTTTTTTCTGGATGCCATGTTAGGACGGTTGAATAAGTGGCTCAGGGTTCTTGGGTATGATTCCATCTGCCGACGCATCCTTGATCAGGACCTGGCGCCCCCCCGTTTAAAGGATGGCAGGATACTGCTGACACGTCATAGGAAGAGCGCTCAGAGGCTTGAGCGGGTGCTGCTTCTGAATGGAAACCATGTGGAAAATCAACTTGCCGAACTGAGAAGTAAGCTTGAGATAGATCCTGACCGTTCCCAGTGGTTTTCAAGATGCCTTGTATGCAATACGCTTCTGACCGAGGCGCCCGCGGAAAAGATCAGAGAAAATGTCCCGGAGCATGTTTACCATGAAAACATTTTAAAAATACGCTTCTGCCGTTTCTGCGGTCGCTGCTACTGGCCCGGGACCCACAGAATCCGGATGGAGGAACAGTTGCGGCAGTGGGGCTTTTGAGATTGCTCAATAAGACTTTCCATAAAGGAGAAAGGGCTGTTTTGATGATTGACTGCAACTCTCATTCGTGTTTAACTGCTTTTTTTCAATTGGTTTCAGGTCCAAGCATCTGGACCGGTGTTTTTCTCAACGAGGGAGGACCATTATGAATATCGCCATTGTGGGTGGAGGAACCCGCTGCAGTCGGCTGCTGGATTTTTTGAATAAGCATTCCTTTGAGAAAATTCACCCAAAGATTGTGGCCATTGTGGACGAACGAGAAGATGCCCCGTGCATACCAAAGGCGAAGGCAAATGGGGTATTTGTCTCCGATGACTACAACGACTTGTTTGATCGTGATGACATAGATCTCATCGTCGAAATGACGGGAAACGAAGAGGTTTTCTATGATATCCTGCGCAAAAAGAAAAGGGAAGTTCGGGCCTTTGACCATCGCACCGCACAGCTTTTCTGGGAGGTGAGTCGCGTTTCAGAGATGCATGAGGAAACAGCAAGAGAACTGGACAAAGCAAAAACCGCTTTCAGCGTAATCATGAACGAACTGATCCAGGAAGATGTCATGATTATAGGGGCTGATTACAAAATTATAGACGCCAACGTGACACTGCTGAAAAAGGCCGGGCTGAGCAGGGATGCAATCATCGGCAGGCATTGTTATGAAATCTCCCACCACCAGGCCGCCCCTTGCGAAGGGGAACACCATCCGTGCCCGCTTCGGGACGCCCTTAAGACGGGAAAACCTTCTCTTGCTACCCACGTGCACCTGGACAGGGACGGGAAGGAGAGTTTCTATTCCATTTCCTGCTATCCTATTTATGAAAATGGAAAAGTGGTTGCCGTGGTGGAGTTATCCAAAGATATTACAAAAGATATTACTATCCAGAAGACCATGATGCAGCAGGAGAAACTTGCATCCATCGGACGGCTTGCGGCGGGAGTCGCCCACGAGATTAACAATCCCATGACGACCATTCTGACGACATCCATGTTGATGCAGGAGGAGATGGTAACGGAAGACCCCATGTACATTGAATTGCAGACGATTTCAGATGAAACTCTTCGGTGTAGAAAGATCGTGAGCAGTCTTCTCGATTTTGCCAGGCAGAGCAATCCTGTAAAGAAATTTCAGAATATCAATGACATTATTCTGGAGAGCATTACCCTGACTCGGAAGCAGGCGGCTTTCCAGGACGTACAGATCAAAACCAATCTTTCAACAGAGCTGTCGCTGATTAATGTGGATAGAGACCAGATTCAGCAGGCGCTTATCAATCTGGCCTTGAACGCCATAGAAGCCATAGAAGGGGGGGGCGAGATCACCTTTGCGACCAGGCCTTCCTCCGGAAAAAACGGTGTGGATATTCTGGTGAGCGACAACGGAAAAGGGATTTCCAAGGAGAATATGCCAAGAGTGTTTGAGCCGTTTTTTACCACCAAAGAAACAGGTACCGGCCTGGGAATGTCCGTCACCTACGGTCTGATCCAGCAACACGGGGGAGTTATCAGCGTGGAGAGTGAAATCGGCAGGGGAACTACTTTTACCATCACGTTGCCGGTGAATGGAGACGGAAAGGGGATGCATGCCAACTGAGGGTCACCGGATACTGATTATCGACGACGAGTTGAATATCTGCACCCGTTGCGTCAAAATTCTGCTCAAAACAGGATACGCGGCCCAATATGCCCTCGATGGGTATGAAGCCCTTAAAATGGTTGAAGAAAGACCTTTTGATCTGATCATTACGGACTTGAAAATGAGCAGCATGGGCGGCATGGAAGTTCTTCGCCGGGTCAAAGACGTTCATCCGGACACAATGGTTATTGTGATTACCGGCTATGCTACCGTTTCTTCCGCGGTAGAAGTCATGAAGATGGGCGCCTTCGATTACCTGCCAAAACCGTTTACTCCCGATGAACTGCGAGCCGTGGTGCACAACGCGTTGGATGCGCGGGAAGCGGAAATCCACAATCGAATTTTGAAGGAAAGAAAGGGGCCCTCTAAACCAGTAACCCATCAACTGGTCGGTTCCAGCCCCAAAATAAAAACGGTTATCAATATGGTTCAAAAGGTGGCGCCCACAGATTCCACAGTGCTTATTTATGGGGAAAGTGGAACAGGAAAGGAACTCATTGCCAGGGCGCTTCATGCCAACAGCCGCCGGAAAGAGGAGGTCTTTTTTGCCGTCGACTGCGGGGCTCTTTCGGCCAACCTTATTGAAAGCGAACTGTTCGGCTACGAAAAAGGGGCTTTCACCGGGGCCCACAAAAACAAGGATGGTATCTTTAAACTGGCCCATCGCGGCACCGTTTTTCTTGATGAGATAAGCAACGTGAGCCTGGAAATTCAAGGGAAGCTTCTTCGTTTTCTGGAAACCCGCGAATTTCTTCCCCTCGGCGCTGCCAGCGTCCAGAAAGTTGACATTCGCATCATCCTGGCGACCAATCGGGATCTTAAGGAAATGGTGGAAGAAGGAGCGTTTCGGGAAGATTTTTATTATCGGATTTATGTGTATCCCATCAGCCTTCCTCCTCTGCGAGAGAGAAAATCCGACATCCTTCCCATCGCCTATCATTTTCTTGAACAGTTCAACAGGGCCATGGGGAAACAAGTGAAGGGATTTGACCGGGAGGCCGCAAGACAGTTGTCCGATTATGACTGGCCCGGAAATGTGCGGCAATTGAGAAACATTATTGAGAGAGCTGTCATCCTGTGCGATGCAGAATTGATCAGTGCCGGTGAATTGTCCCTTACAGGCAAGATGGATAACCTCACGGAGATGGTTCCTTCCACAAATGAGGGATTGAAAAAACTCAAAAAGGAAGTCAGGCAAAGGGCCGGGGATCGGGTGGAGAAAAATTTTCTGCTTCATGCACTTGCTCAAAACGACTGGAATGCCACCCGCGCTGCAAAAAACGTTGGAATCCAACGGACCAACTTTCAAAATCTCTTAAAAAAGCACGCCATCACAAGGCCACGCCAGATTAAACCCTGAAGGGAAATCCTTCTTCCAAGTTTCATACACTGTATAATATATGCATACACTGCAGGGATATGCCTGATGAACGGATCGCTCGTTATTGCCGTTTACCGCAAAAATGCGGGAATAAGGTTTGTTTGTTAGTCTAATCAAACGGTTGCATTTTTTTGGGGGCTTATTGATGGGTGTTTTTCTCTGTGTGAGCAACCGTTTAGCACGCGGAAATATGTATTTATTTTTTATACAGTTTGAGGTTCTATCCCGAGTTAAATGTAAAAGCTGCAATGAATTCATTGCGTTATGCATGATTATTATTTCTGGCACAGATCCTGCTTTGTCTAATAGAAAAAAGTTCAAGACTCACTAAGCCAAAATGCAGGAGGGAAGAAATGGAACAACCTACCAAGATACTGGTAATCGATGATGAAAGCAGAATATGCGACAATGTGGAGAAGATTCTGCTAAAAAGCAATTTTCAGGTATCCAAAGCCGTAAGCGCAAAGCAGGCACTGGAGAAAATGGCCAAGGAGGCCTTTTCCCTTCTCATATCGGATATCGTCATGCCTGAAACCGACGGGTTGGAACTGCTTAAGATGGTCAAGGAGCAGTGGCCGTTAACCAAAGTGATCATGATGACCGCGTATGCGTCAACGGATACGGCCATGAAGGCCATCCGGATGGGAGCGCTGGATTATGTTCCGAAGCCTTTTACTCCGGATGAACTGCGAACGACCGTTGAAAAAGCACTTTCGGGCGAATTGGTTGAAGCGCCTGTAATGGGTAAAGAAAAAAAAGGCGGCCGCATCATTGACAGAGACATCCCCTTTGACCAGGAAGAAGTGGCCAAGTATACGGGGGAGGCCTATGTTGACTCGCTGGGGCCATCGGACATTCCTGTTGTGGAGGTGCGTTCAGAGGCGACCCTCCCCAATTACTGCCTTGTTGGAGAAATGGCCTGTGATATCTTTGGAAAACTGGGAAAGACCTGCAAACCCGGACTCAAGACTGCCGAGTGTCCGCAAAAAAAGGCAAAGAAAAAGGCAGCCGGAAAAGGAAAGGGATTTGATGCAAAAAAACTGATCGGAATTGATCAACCTTTTGATTATGAGTCGGTGGTTGCTGTTACCGGGCCTGAATATGTGACGAATCTGCACCAGGACGGGATCATCTTCATGCCCTACGAGCAGCTGAAGAAAAACTTTGCGGCCGTGATGGAAGAGGAAAAGGCCGAAAGTCAAGCCGTTTTCATGACGCCCATGGAGGAACCGGCCCACAAGAACATTCTGGTCATAGACGACGAAGTGGCTGTAAACAACAACATCAGGAAAATCCTCAACAAGAAAGGATACCATGTGGATCAGGCGGTTTCCAAGGCCGAGGCCCTGGAAAGGATCCATAAGCAATCCTACAAGCTTGCTCTTCTGGACCTGAAAATGCCCGGTGTTACAGGCCTCGAACTGCTGCAAGCCATTCGAGAGAAGAGGCCGGAAACCATGGTAATTATTATTACAGGGTATGCCAGTATAGAAACGGCCGTAGAAACCGCAAGAATCGGGGCCGTGGATTACCTGGCAAAGCCCTTCACCCCTGCTGAGATTCGCGACGTCACGGAAAAAGCTTTCCTCCTGGCGGCCTAACAAACCCCTTCACCCCTTCCGGCCCGAAAGAACGGCCGGGAGGGTTTTTTTTCTTTTCTCGGAAAGTTTCCCATCACCCTTATTCTTTTCCCTCCTTCAATCTTTCAAGAACCTGCGGTCTTTTTTTAGAAAAAACTGTTGACAATGTGTGACTTATTCAGATAAGAGTTCAGCATTTTCAGGTCTAACTCTAATTCATGGTTTATTTGAGGAGTCCATTCTATGTCTGATGATATGAGGGGATCCGTACTGGTTGTAGGCGGTGGGATTGCAGGGATGCAATCTGCCCTGGATCTGGCCGATTCCGGATTCTATGTATATCTGCTGGAGAAGAGCCCTTCCATAGGCGGGGTTATGTCGCAGTTGGATAAGACTTTTCCGACCAACGACTGTGCCATGTGAATTATCTCACCTAAACTGGTCGAGGTCGGCCGGCACCTGAACATCGAGCTTATTACCTATTCCGATCTGGAATCCGTAGAGGGTTCTCCGGGGAACTTTAAAGTAAAGATCAAGAAACGGGCGCGCAGTGTCAATATGGACCTGTGTACGGGGTGCGGTTTGTGTGTTGAGAACTGTCCTGTAACAAATCAGACGGGCGCCGGCGCACAGGCATAGGCCTTTCATATTTGCTTTTTTTCTTGATTAACCGAAAGAAAGTTAGGGGGTTTTTAGTGATGGATGTGGCAAAACCTGATAAAGATGCTGTGCCGGCAGAGATTGAGATAGACTATATGGAACTCGACAGGATCATTGATGATGAGTACCATTGTGACAAAGAAAACCTGATCATGATACTCCAGGCGATTCAGCGGCGTTACAACTACGTCCCCAAAGGAGCCATGAAATATCTTTCTGAGAAGATCCATGTTCCGTACAGCAAGATTTACGGGGTCGGAACCTTTTACAGTACGTTCAGCCTTGAGCCAAGAGGCAGGAATATTATTTCCATCTGTCTGGGAACCGCCTGCCATGTGCGAGGAGGCGAGAGGGTGCGGGAGAGAATTGAAGATGCCCTTGATCTCCACGGTGGAGGAACCACGGAAGATATGCGGTTTACCCTTGAGTCTGTTCGTTGCATCGGTTGCTGCAGCCTTGGGCCGGTGGTAAAGATCAATGAAGACATTCACGGCCGAATTACCGCTGATGCCGTTGCAATGACCCTGGAAGGGTATGAATAATATAGAAATGAGGCAGCAATCATGAAAATCCAGTCGAGAGCAGACATAGAAAAAATCAGCCGGGAATATATCAACGAAGTCTATTATCCGGATTACGTCAAGGTGAATATCGGCATGGCTTCATGTGGCATTGCGGCCGGCGCCAAGGCATCCTACGATAAGGGAATGCAAGTTTTTAAGGGCTCGGAAAATGTGAAGATATGCCGGACGGGGTGCATCGGTTTCTGTGAAGAAGAGCCGCTCGTGGAAATATTTGGAAAGGGAGGCCCCAGAATTGTTTACAGGCAGGTCACGGAAGACAGGATTGAAGAGGTTATTCAGGGACATCTGGAGAAAAATTTCAAAAAAGAATGGATACTGGGGCAGGTGAGAAATCCTCTGTCCATTATGGAAGAACAAAGCGAAAATCCTCAGTCCCGGGTTACCGGGCTGGAGGGTGTTCCTTATCTGGAGGATATCCCCTTTTACAGTCCCCAGGTCAAGATTGCGCTGCGAAACTGCGGGTATGTGGATCCGGATCGCATAGAGGAGTATATGGTTCGGGGTGGCTATCTTGCATTTTTCAAGGGCCTCCAGGAATTAAAACCTGCGGAAATTATCAAGACCGTAAAGGAATCCGGGCTGAGGGGTCGAGGCGGCGGCGGATTTCCCACCGGAATCAAATGGGAGACATGCGCGAAGCACGAAGGGGAGAGATTCATCATCTGTAATGCAGATGAGGGGGACCCCGGCGCCTATATGGACAGAAGCGTACTGGAAGGGGACCCACACAGCGTTATTGAGGGGATGCTTATTGCGGGTCTGGCTATCGGTTCCAGCCAGGGGTTCATGTATGTGAGGAACGAGTACCCCCTGGCCGTCAAGCGCCTTGTGACCGCTATCAGGCAGGCCCGGGAATACGGCCTGGTTGGAAACAACATAGGCGGTTCCGACTANCACTTCGATATCCATATCTCTACGGGCGCAGGGGCCTTTGTCTGCGGTGAATCAACGGCATTGATGGCCTCTCTGGAAGGTACTGTGGGGAGACCAAGGGCAAAGTACGTCCATACGGTGGAAAAGGGTTTTCGTGGAGGTCCATCAAATCTGAACAATGTGGAAACCTATGCCAATGTTCCGGTTATCCTGCAGAAAGGCTCCGAGTGGTTTGCCTCCATGGGTACGAAACACAGCAAAGGAACGAAGGTATTCAGCCTGGTGGGAAAGGTGAAAAATACCGGTCTGGTGGAAGTCCCCATGGGGATCTCTCTGAGAGAGATTGTTTTCGATATCGGAGGAGGCGTTCCAAAGAAGAAAGAATTCAAAGCAGTGCAGACAGGGGGGCCATCCGGAGGATGTATTCCTGAAAGATACCTTGACCTGCCGGTCGATTTTCAGAGGCTGGCCGAAGTGGGTTCCATTATGGGTTCGGGCGGCATGATCGTCATGGACCAGGATACCTGTATGGTGGATGTTGCCCGATATTTCCTCGATTTTCTCAAGGAAGAATCGTGTGGTCAGTGTACCCCCTGCAGGGAAGGCGTTACACAGATGCTGGAGATATTGAAAGACATCTGTGCGGGGGAAGGGAAAGAGGGCGACATCGAACTCCTTGAAGAACTGGGGTCCATGGTTCAAAAGGCGTCTCTCTGCGGGTTGGGAACTTCCGCGCCAAACCCGGTACTCACAACCATCCTTTACTTCCGTGACGAATATGAAGCGCACATTCGGGAAAAGAAATGTCCGGCAGGGGTTTGCAAGAACCTTTTTCATTATGAAGTCGACCAGGAGGCCTGTAACGGATGCGGGGTTTGCGGCCGCAAATGCCCCCAGGAGGCCATAACCGGAGAGAAGAAAAAGCCGCACTTTCTGGACCAGAGCAAGTGTATCAAGTGTGGCATCTGTTACGATGTTTGTAAGTTCAATGCCATTGCCATTCAATAGCAGGGATCAGAAGAAGGGTGACATCTATGATTACTTTAAAGCTTAACGGGAAAACAATTAAGGCGGAAGAAGGAGAATATATCCTGCAGGTTGCCGGAAGAAACGGGGTGGACATACCATCTCTGTGTCTTCACAAAGCCAGTGAACCTGCCGGTATGTGCCGGTTGTGCACGGTGGAAGTTTTTGACGGTCGGAGGACGCGCTTTGTCACTGCGTGCAATTATCCTGTGTGGGAAGGCATGGAAGTGAAGACCGACACAGAGGATGTCCATCAGGTTCGGAAACTGCTGATGGAGTTGCTTCTTGCGCGGTGCCCCGAGGTCCCCTATGTGAAAAATATTGCAGCGAAATACGGTATCCACGAATCGCGCTTCAAGAAAAAGGACGATGACTGTATTCTTTGCGGTCTCTGTGTGCGCATTTGTGAGAGGATGGGAAACAGCGCCATATCCCTTACCGGAAGGGGTGCGGATATGAAAGTGGATACCCCTTTTCACGAGCAGACGGATTTCTGTATGGGATGCGGCGCCTGCGCCTATATCTGCCCCACCGGGCACATCAAGCTTGAAGATATCACCAAAAAAGATGTAAAACCGATTCCATCAGAATATGATATGGGCCTGAAGGGAAGGAAACCGATCTATGTTCCCTATGCCCAGGCCATACCGAACATTCCCGCCATTGACCGCGACACGTGCATTCATTTCAAAACGGGAGAGTGCAAGATATGCACGGAGTTCTGCGGCGTGAACGCAATTGATCATTCGCAGGAAGATGAAATCGTCGAATTGAATGTCGGGTCTATTATTCTTGCCCCGGGTTTCCAGCCTTTTGATCCTTCCAAGTTTGATACCTACAGTTACGCCAAACACCCGAATGTGATCACGTCCATGGAGTTTGAGAGAATCCTGTCGGCCTCCGGCCCGACCCTGGGACATTTGGTGCGTCCGTCCGATCACAAGGAACCCAAGAAAATCGCGTGGCTCCAGTGCGTGGGTTCAAGGGATATCAACCGTTGCGATCATGGGTTCTGCTCATCGGTCTGTTGCATGTACGCCATCAAGGAGGCGGTCATTGCAAAGGAACATTCGGGGAGCGACCTGGACTGTTCCATCTTCTATATGGATATGCGGACCCATGGCAAAGATTTCGAAAGATACTACGATGATGCCCGAGAAAAACACGGCGTGCGGTTTATCCGTTCGAGAGTTCATACCATCGATTCCGTTGAAGAGGGCGATGAATTAATCATGAAGTATGCCACCGAATCGGGAGAATTCGTAGAGGAACTTTTTGACATGGTGGTTCTCTCTGTGGGGATGGAAACGCCTCCCGAACTCTCGAAGCTGGTCTCCAAACTCGGTATAGAGCTTACCGAGGGGGATTTTTGTCAGACCGATTCTTTCCATCCCGTGGCTACTTCCCGGGAGGGCATCTACGTGTGTGGCGCTCTTGCGGGACCAAAGGACATTCCCCAGTCGGTGATAGAAGCCAGTTCTGCCGCGGCTGAGGCGGGGGCTCTCTTGAGCGGGGCAAGAAACACGCTCACCAAAACCAGCGAGGTTCCCGAAGAGCGAAACGTTACAGGGGAACGGCCGCGGATCGGGGTGTTCGTATGCCATTGCGGCATCAATATCGGGGGGGTAGTGGACGTACCCGCCGTGCGCGATTATGCCTCTTCCCTGCCTTATGTGGAATATGTGTCGGACAATCTCTATTCCTGCTCGCAGGATTCCCAGGAAGCCATTTCTCAGGTGATCGAGACGAACAACCTGAACCGTATTGTAGTGGCGGCATGTACGCCCAAGACCCATGAGCCACTTTTTCAGGAAACCCTGACCAGCGCGGGGTTAAATAAATATCTCTTCGAGATGACCAATATCCGAAACCATGACTCCTGGGTTCATAAAGATGATCCGGAAAAAGCTACTGAAAAAGCAAAGGATCTGGTTCGTATGGCGGTGACCAAGGCGGCCCTGGTGGAACCTTTACAGGAAGCGGAAGCGGCTGTCGACCAAAGGGCACTCGTGATCGGCGGGGGCATTTCCGGCATGGCTGCGGCAAAGAGCCTGTCGGCGCAAGGCTATGAAGTGTGCCTTGTGGAAAGGGCTGCCTCCCTTGGAGGACAGGCCCTTTCTCTCCATAAGACCTGGAAGGGAGAAGATGTTCAGGAAAATCTGGCGGATCTGATTGGTTCGGTGGAGACAGACGGCAACATCGATCTTCGTTTAGGGACCGAGCTGAGTAACGTGGAAGGATTTGTCGGAAATTTCAAGACGACCCTTGCTTTCGAGGGAAAAGAAGAGGTCATAGAACATGGTGTGGCGTTTATTGCCACGGGGGCGAGCGAGTTCAAGCCCCGCGAATATCTTTACGGGGAAGATCCGCGCGTCATTACTCATCAGGAACTGGATAAGAGATTTATAGAAAATGATCCTTCTCTAAAGGAGATGAAGTCTGCCGTATTCATCCAATGCGTGGGTTCCAGGGAGGCGGAAAGGCCCTATTGTTCGAGAGTATGTTGCACTCATTCCATGGAGAGCGCACTTCACCTGAAAGAGATCGACCCGGAAATGGATGTGTACATTCTGTACAGGGATATTCGGACCTACGGGGAGAGGGAAACCCTCTACAGAAAGGCACGGGCTGCCGGTGTCCTTTTTTTCAGATTCTCGACGGACCAAAAGCCCCGCGTCACTGTCGGTCAGGATTGCCTTGAAATTGAAGTGATCGATCACATTCTTGAAAAGCCGGTACTCCTTAAGGCGGATCTGGTTTCCCTCGCTACGGCCATTGTCCCGTACAAGGACGAAAAACTTGCCCAGTTTTTTAAGATTCCCATGAATGAAAACGGCTTTTTTGTAGAGGCCCATGCCAAGTTAGGGCCCTCGCAGTTTGCGACGGATGGTGTTTTCCTCTGTGGGATGGCCCATTATCCTAAACCCATTGATGAGTCGGTGGCTCAGGCGCAGGCGGCCGCCTCCCGGGCGATTACCCTGCTTGCCAGGAAAAAAATTCGGGTGAGCGGCGCCATTGCACAGGTGAATTTCGGGTCATGCAGCAGTTGTGGCGTCTGCATCGATGTGTGTCCCTATTCGGCCCCGTCTTTTGTAAAGGAAGGACGTTTCAAGGGCAAGGCAGAGATCAATCCGGTCCTTTGCAAGGGTTGTGGACTGTGTGTGGCCTCCTGCAGATCCGGCGCTTTGAATCTGAAAGGATTTGGAGAAGACCAGATTCTTGCCATGATAAACGAAATATAGGTGTACGATTACGGTTCTGAAAAGGATCAAACGCATAGGAGATGAAGGAATGAGTGACTGGGAACCTAAAATTACGACGTTTCTCTGTAACTGGTGTAGTTACGGCGCCGCTGATCTGGCTGGAGTCAGCCGTTTTCAGTATCCGCCTAATTTCAGGATTATCCGAGTTCCGTGTTCAGCCAGGGTGAGCCCTAAATTTGTACTGGCTGCCTTTCGCCATGGATCTGATGGCGTATGGGTTTCCGGCTGACATCCCGGCGACTGCCATTACCTGGAGGGTAATTACTACGCAAGACGAAAATTCGCCATGTTGAAGGGCCTGCTGGAACATACAGGTATTGAACAGGGGAGGCTCAATTTTTCATGGATTTCCTCGGCGGAAGCCACCAAATTTGTTGAAGTGGCGAGAAATGTGGCGAAAGAGGTAAAAGGACTGGGTCCTGCCGGATATTTCATCAAGAAAAGAGCTGAGGTGGCATAATGCTCAAATATACTGAAAAAATAAGGGAAACCGCTTCAAAATTGCTGAAAGACAAAACGGTTGACGTCTTTATCGGATACAGAAAGGGTACCGTTCCCATGATGAATGAGCCGGTTCTGGTCAATGATCCGGAAAAAGTCGACCAGCTTTACTGGGATAATTTCTGCGGCCTGAATTTGTGCAACTACCTCACGAAACGGAACGGAAAAATCGGTATTGTGGCAAATGGTTGTAATTCGCGCAACATCGTTACCCACATCATTGAAAACCAGATCAAGAGAGAACAGCTCTATATTGTGGGGATACCCTGTGAGGGGATGATCGATCACAGGGCGGTTTCGCGGGTGGTAAAACAGGAGGAAATTCTGGAGATAGAGCAGGATGGTTCGACATTCACCGTAAAAGGGGCAACCTTTGAGGAAACCTTGGAAAAAAGGAAGTATCTGCAAAGGAACTGCTCTACCTGCACCCATCATAACCCGGTCATCTATGACGAAATGTTAGGGGTGGAGGTGGAAGAACCGTCCGGTATAGACCCCTATGAGGATGTGAAAAAGATAGAGCAGATGGGTTCTGAACAGAAGCAGGGTTTTTTTACCAATCTCATAGCGCGATGTATACGTTGCTATGCCTGCCGTAACGCCTGTCCTTTATGTTACTGCCCCACCTGTTTTGTGGATGAATCCGCGCCGCAATGGGTTGGAAAGAGCACTGATCCGACAGATACCATGACCTTCCATTTCCTCAGGGCGTATCACTGTGCCGGCCGATGCACGGACTGTGGGGCCTGTGAAAGGGTCTGTCCCATGGGNATTTCCATGAGACAATTTACAAAGAAACTCAATAAAGACGCCCAGGAACTTTTTTCATGGGAGGCGGGACTTACATTGGAGAAAAGGCCTCCATTGGATGTTTACAGACCGGATGACTATAACGACTTCATAAAATAAGGCGAAAGAGGTTCATACCATGACAGACAAGATATTCACCAGGGAAGAGTGGGTGAAGGCCCTTGAATTATTGAAAGGCAAGTACAGGGTGTTTGTCCCGGCAAAGGATGGTGATTTCCATAATTTCTTCTCCCTGGAGGATGGAAAAAAGCCTGATTTTGATTATCAAAATACCAGAAAGTCTCCCAAATCCGTTATTTATCCCCAATCGGAAAGGATGTTTGAATACAGTCTGGATGAGGCGGACCCTGATGTGAACATATTGAAAGAATCTCCTAAGGACTACTCCGCTCAGGCAGTTGTTGGGATAAGGCCCTGCGATGCGCAGGCTTTTCAGATTGTAAAGCGCAATTTCGACAACCCTGAATTCAAGGATCCCTGGTGGGTGCAGCACTTTGAGTCCACTACTCTGATAGGTCTTGGCTGCAATGAGCCCTGTGACACATGTTTTTGCACGGAAGCGGGAGGAGGGCCATTTCATGAAAGCGGGCTTGATGCGCTCATGGTTGACCTGGGGGATCAATTTCTGATTCGAACCCTGACCGACAAAGGGGAGGTTTTCCTGGGAGAAATCGGTGGAGGAATGCCAGCGGACGATGCTGCGATAAAATCGGCCGAAGAGCTTGCTTCAGCAGCTCCTGGAAAGATCAAGGCCAAAGTTCCCACAGACAAGCTGAGGGGCAAGGTCATAAACGAGCTTTTTGATGCCCCTTTCTGGGAAGATGCCGCCTTTGCCTGCCTGAATTGCGGTACATGCACATACCTTTGTCCGACCTGCTGGTGTTTCGACATTCAGGATGAAATTCAAGGGAAAGCCGGGGACAGGATGAGAAACTGGGATTCCTGCATGTTCCCTCTTTTTACCCTGCACGGTTCCGGGCACAATCCCAGAGACAACAAACTTCAGCGCGTAAGACAGCGCTTTATGCACAAGTTGAAATATTATGTGGACAAGTATGACAAGGGGATTCAATGTTCCGGGTGTGGGCGCTGCGTACGGTATTGCCCGGTCAATATTGATATACGGGGCGTCTGCAAGGTTATGAATGATTTTGCGTAGCGCAGGGAGCATGGCGCGATAACGCATAGCGCATAGCGCAGAGAGCATGGCGCATAGCGCAGATAATATGAAATTCAACGCCGGGCGGATAAGGTCTGGCACAGATACTTGAAACTGCAAGCTTTGCGCCTGGCGCCATGCGCTTTGCGTAAAAAAGAGGGGGTGTTCCATTGGAAAATCCGTATTTACCCTATCCCGTAAGAATAGACAAAATCACCACGGAAACAGAGGACAGAAATCTAAAAACCTTCCGGTTCGTTTTTCTTGATCCGGCAGATGAGAGCAGATTCGCTTATACTCCAGGACAGTTTGCAGAGCTGTCTATTGCGGGAAAAGGGGAGATTCCGATCGGCATTGCCTCCTCGCCGACGGAAAAAGGGTTTGTCGCATTTACCGTGAACAAGACCGGATTGGTTACCAAGCATTTGCACAACATGAAAGAAGGGGATATCATGGGTATCCGTGGTCCTCTGGGCAACTGGTATCCCTGGAATGAGATGGAAGGGAAAAATGTGGTGATCATCGGCGGGGGATTTGCTTTCACCACGTTGCGGTCCAGTATCATTTATATGCTGCAACCTGAAAACAGACCTAAGTTTCAGGACATTACCGTGGTGTATGGGGCCAGGGCGCCGGGGATGCTGCTCTACAAGAATGAACTGGCGGAATGGGAACAGCGGGATGATATCCATATGCACATTACCGTGGATGGAACCGATGATCCCGACTGGAAATACAACGTAGGTTTTGTTCCTACCATAACGGAACAGAAAATCACCAGTGCCCAGAATGCCATTGCTATCGTTTGCGGGCCGCCAATCATGATAAAATTCACACAGCCCGTCCTGGAAAAGCTGGGATTCCCTCCGGAGAGGATCATTCTTTCCCTTGAGATGCGCATGAAGTGCGGCATTGGTATCTGTGGACGCTGCAATATCGGGGACCAGTATGTTTGTAAGGATGGCCCTGTGTTCCCTTTGGCTCAACTGAAGGAAATGCCTTCGGAATATTGACATCTAAAATCTGCAATTAGCTAACCGCTAATGGCTATGAGCTAACCCTTTGTGTTTTCGTGTGGGTTTCACTCTTCAAGCTGTTCTGCCAAAATAATCCGTTTATTCCGGAACTGTATGTTCCGGTTGATATGAAACAGGAACCCTGGATTCTTTTTAGTGGATTTTGTTTTAAATCAAATAGTTAGCTGTTTTTCCTTTCGGGCGGGAGCCAGATCGAAAAAACCGGGATATTTTTGTTCAGAATTTTCAGTTCCGAGCGGGGTTTCCGGAAACTGACAATCTCAAGTATATCAATATGTTGTTTATGTGGCATAGTCTTTGCTTGAGTGCCCCTTTTTGGAGAAGACATCTGTAGCATTTTCCCTGAATGTGGAAGTGAAAATGATCTCTCTGATCCCATGAAACATTTATGAGAAAGGAATGGAATGAATGGAATTTATTGATAATTCTGGTGAAATGGTTTTTTCGGGCTCAGTCATGGCGACGGAATGGGATGATGATGACAACATCACAGCCCTGGAGATCCTATCCGAGGACGAATATTACTTTGTTGAAAAAAATGCACTGTGGGATGAGCTGGTTGACCTCTGGCAGGAGGATGTTGAAATTACAGGAATTGTGACGGAAGAAAGAGACGGAAGTAAGAGAGTTCTCATTACGAGTTATGAAATCTTAGATGAAATCAACTACGATGACGATGATATTTTAGGGTATGATGAGATAGATGATGGACTCCATGACGATATGTATTTTGATGAGGAAGAGGCTGAAGTCCAATATCTTACCTATTGAAATGAGGTGTTTTCGCCATGGAAAAAATGAACACAGCGATGGCCGGCTCCATGCGGATTTCCCTGCAAAATGCTCTGGTAGATGTGCAGGATATGTATATGCCCTCCGAGGATGAGCCGTATATGAGTGAGCAACAGCTTGCTTATTTCAAAGAAAAACTGATCCACTGGAGAGATCAGCTCCTGGAGGAGTCGCAGTCTACAATAAACATGATGAAGGAGGAATCCGTAAAAGAGGTGGATTTGTTGGACCAAGGCGCCTTTGAATCCTACATGAATGTTAAACTCAAAACAAGCACTCGTTATTACAAATTGATTCACAAAATTGACGCGGCTCTGGAAAGG
>BS_KBA_SWE02_21mDRAFT_10000283_pt1 | contig 18541 bp, 15 predicted proteins | sample BalSeasSWE02_21m_FD_9196 | JGI IMG/M metagenome (IMG submission 9196)
ATTACCAACTACAATCTGACCATTTTTAACTACCGGCTTCTCAACAATATTTCCCACTGAAAGAATGGCCGAGTTAGGCTGATTTATAATAGATGTAAAACTTTCAATTCCAAACATTCCTAAGTTAGAGACTGTAAAAGTACTGCCTTCCATTTCTGCAGGCGTTAGCTTTTTACTTCTTGCTCTACCGGCAAAATCTTTGACTGCCGCCCCTATTTGAGGTAAGCTTTGTTCATTGGCAAACTTAACCACAGGTACTACTAAACCATCTTCAACAGCCACAGCAACACCAATGTGGACGTGATTATTTAAACGCATTTTGTCTGCAAACCATTGCGAGTTTACTTGAGGATGCTGTTTTAAGGCTAAGGCGCAAGCCTTAACAATCATGTCATTATAAGATATTTTAGTGTCTGGAATAGTATTAAACTGATTGCGGAAGGCAATCGCGTTTTCCATATCAAACTCAACATTTAAATAATAGTGAGGTGCTGTAAATTTTGATTCTGCCAGACGTTTTGCTATTATCTTACGCATTTGTGAGTTTGGTTTCTCATCAAAATCTTCCTGACCAGTAGCTACAAATTTACCAACTGACGCCGCGGAAGAACCAGCAACCGACTTAAAGTTTTCAACATCACGCTTAACAATTCTTCCTTTCTCGCCTGAACCAACTACTTGTGATAAGTTAATACCTTTTTCCTCAGCCATTTTTTTAGCCAGTGGAGACACATATATTCTTCCATTAGAAGACGTTTGCACCGGGGTTGTTGCCACCGCTTTTACTTCTTGCTTAGGCGTTTCTTCCTTATTAGTTTCATCTGCCTTAACTGATTCTGTAGTCGCTACTAAATCAGATTTTACAGAATAATTAGCTGCAATATTTGAAACATCAGTTCCTGCAGGACCAATGATGGCAAGTAAAGAATCTATTTTTGCAGATTCTCCCACATTTATACCAATATATAATAAAGTACCAGATTGGAATGATTCAAATTCCATAGTAGCTTTATCTGTTTCAATTTCTGCTAATATGTCTCCTTCATTTACCTGATCACCTACTTTTTTTAACCAAGAAGCCACGGTACCTTCTTCCATTGTGTCACTTAATCGCGGCATTGTTACCACCGTTACACCTTCAGGAATAGGAACTTCACTTTTTGTTGCAACCGCTTCAGTTTTGACTTCTTTAAGCGTTTCCTTAACTTCTGTTTTTTCTGTTGAGCCAGTTCCTTTTAAAAGACCAGAAATATCTTCTCCCTTCTCACCAATAATGGCTAATAAAGTATCCACTTTAGTAGTTTCACCTTCCTGAACACCAATATGAAGCAAGGTGCCTTCATGAAAAGATTCAAATTCCATGGTAGCTTTATCTGTTTCAATTTCAGCTAAAATATCTCCTTCGCTTATTTTATCGCCCACTTTTTTCAACCAAGTAGCCACAGTACCTTCTTCCATGGTATCGCTTAAACGAGGCATATTTATTATTTCTGCCATAGCTTATAATTTATGTTGTATAAATGGATAATTTTCTTGTTCATACACCACATCATACATGACATTTTTATCTGGAAATGGTGATTCTTCAGCAAATTTCTCGCATTCTTCTACTAAACTTTTTACGCGTTTATCAATAACTTTTATATCTGCTTCTGAAGCATAATTTTTATCTAAAATTATTTTCTTTACTTGCGTTATAGGATCAATTTTTTTGTACTCTTCAACTTCATCTTTAGTACGATAATGTTGCGCATCACTCATAGAATGGCCTCTGTAACGGTATGTTTTCAACTCTAAAAATGTTGGTCCGTCGCCACGTCTTGCTCTCTGAATAGCTTCGTCAAAAGCTTCTGCTACTTTTATTGGATTCATTCCATCCACAGGTCCACATGGCATTTCATAACCTTTCCCCAACTTCCAAATATCGGTATGACTCGCCGTACGTGCTACCGAAGTACCCATGGCATATCCATTGTTTTCACAAACAAAAACCACTGGTAACTTCCACAACATAGCTAAGTTAAAAGTTTCATGTAATGATCCCTGACGCGCTGCACCATCACCAAAACAACATAAAGTAACCGCGTCACTGCCATGGTATTTATCACCAAATGCAATCCCAGCACCTAGAGGAATTTGTCCTCCTACAATACCATGACCTCCGTAAAAACGGTGTTCCTTAGAAAATATATGCATAGAACCACCTAATCCTTGAGAGGTTCCTGTTGCTTTACCATATAATTCAGCCATGACACGTCTAGGGTCTACACCCATACCAATTGGTTGCACATGATTTCTATAGGCCGTTATCATTTTATCTTTGGTTAAATCCATAGCATGTAATGCCCCGGCCAATATAGCCTCTTGCCCATTATACAAATGAAGAAAACCTCTTACTTTTTGTTGGATATATACGGCTGCTAGCTTATCCTCAAATTTTCTCCAGAACAGCATGTCTTCATACCATTTTAGGTATGTATTTTTAGTGATTTTTTGCATCGACTAATATTGTGTTTTAATTAAGCGAATGACAAAAGTAATACATTGCTTTCTATTGCAAAAACCTAAATTCAAATTAAGTATTAAAAAAATGCAAAAAAGTCTCTAAAATCAAGAGAATTGAACTCAAATATCACGTTTTAAAATAAACAAAGATTTACTTTTTATTACGAAAACGTTATAACACTGATTTATCAAAAATGAAGGGAAGTAAATTAGCTAAAGAATCAGATTTTGCGATTTTACCAATTTCACCCATAAAATAAATTTCTATTGGAAAATCCTGTTTGACTTCATATTCAGCAATAGCCTGTCGGCATGCTCCACATGGCGGTATTGGAGATGTGGTTTTATTTTTTTTTGACCCCGCTGAAATGGCCATTCTAACGATTCTATTATTAGGATACTGCGAGTTGGCATAATAAATAGCTGTGCGCTCTGCACATAATCCTGAAGGATACGAAGCATTTTCCTGATTGCTACCGGTAATAATTTCATTATTATCTAAAAGCAAAGCCGCTCCGACATTAAAATTAGAATAAGGGGCGTATGCTTTCTCTCTTGCTTCTATTGCTTTGTTCATCAACAACACAATGTCTTTGGGTAATTCTTCTAAGGTGTCAAAAACATAAATTGTTGATTGTATTTTTATTTCTTTCATATATTATTTTCTTAAATAAAGTTAAGAAACAATTTGAGACAAAAAAACTATTGTTCCATGATAGAACAATAGTTTTTATAATTTGTTATATAATAAACTAATACTCGTTATATGTGCCTGCACCAATATTAAATGTTAATGAAAAACGTAAGGTATTCTCTAATGGGCTTTGAACCTTTGAAGCCGAGAATAAGTAAGATAAATCAATATTGACCACATTATATTTAAAGCCTGCACCTAATGCTAAAAATTTTCTAGCTCCTTTAATCTCACTTTCATTAAAATAACCAGCTCTAAAAGCAAAGGAATCTTGATATAAATATTCTGCGCCTAATGACCAGGTAAATTCCTTCATCTCTTCACTAAATCCACCTGGGGCATCGCCAAAAGACTGAAAAACACCAGCTAAAAAGTCCACATTATCATCTTTACCTTTATAAATAACCCCATTATCCTGAGAAACCTTATTACCTAATTCATCAACACCTTCTTCATAAAAACCATTCCCATTGACATCGGTGTATTCATATTCCGTTCCTAAAATTGGCGGTGTTGGCACCAATAATTTTGTGACTTCAGCAGTCACTGACACTTTATTGTATTGATCAAAAATAAAATCAAAGCCAGCTCCTAACCTCAAATTGGTGGGTTGAAAATTCTCTTGACCTCCTTCATCATATTTAAACTTAGGACCTAAATTTTGAATAGCGAATCCCATTCTCCAACGCCCATTAAAATCCGCATAAGCCTCTTCTTCACTTTGATAATAACCTGAAATATCCACACCAAAAGTACTGGCCGGGGTGGCATCACCATCTACGCCATCCAGCTTTAAATCTGAACGCAAATAACGCATGGCTACGGACATAGCAAACTGATCAGATAATCTTAATGCATAGGAGCCATCAATAGTAAGTTCATTAGGCCTTTGAATCAAGGCTGTTGAAAATTCATCTGACACAAATTCAATATCACCTAAAGAAAAATATCTCAAACTTGCCGCGAAAGAACTTCTTTCATCAATTCGGTTAAAATAAGTAACATTTCCAAGAAATATATCATTTACTAGTTTACTTAAATACGGCGTATAACTTACACCGATACCTGATTTCGTTTCAGAAAACACATATTTTGATGAATTCCATTGTTGCGAATACGCATCTACTGACGTAGCCACCCCCATATCGCCCAATGATGCAGCTCGAGCATCAGAAGCGATTAATACAAAAGGAATACCAGTTGTTATAACTCTACTATCATTTGGGTTTGGAATTATGGTTGTTTGAGCATTTACTTTTATAATCAGTAAAAATATTGTGATGGGTAATAGTAATTTTTTCATGAAGCTAATTTAATTTAAAAATATAAATTTTATTTACAGTATAACGAGTTTCTCGATCTTTTCAACTTTTTTATTCAATAAAGGCGACCTTACAGTTAACTTATAAATATAAACGCCCTTGCCAATTTTATCACCAAAATCATCTCTTCCATCCCAAACAATATCTCTTGACAAGGAACTTGTATTATAAATACCTCCATTTGTTTGTCCATTCAAGGTTCTCACCAATTTTCCTGATACAGTGAATATCTGAATAGAAACGTCTAAAGCATCAGAACTATTGTGGTTAAACCAAAATTCTGTGTAATTCACAAAAGGATTCGGGTAATTTAATACATTATTTATAACTAGCTCTTGATTTTGATTATATACAATAAATTGAATTTCTGCAGTTGACGAATTGTTATAAACATCCCACGCTTTAATTGTTAAAGTATGAAGTCCCGGCGCCAAATCTCTAAAAGGAAAACTCACTACTCCTTTTTGATAATTATCTAACTCTGTTTGATAATAATCATTTAGAATAAATGGATTTGTTTCATCACCATCTAAAATAGCCACAATATCATGACCAATTCCGCTAGCCGTATTAATCCCATTGAGGTCCTCTAATTTGACGAGTAAAATGGGCGACTCATTTGTTATGCCTCCTGAAACAAAACTCTCGTCATTCATATAAAGCATTATTACAGGACCGGTATCATCTGCAGGGGCATTTTCATTGACACCACCAATTTTAACGGTATTAATACTTGAGCCCGTTTCGTCATCGAGAGAAGCACCATTTTCAGCATAAAAACTCACTTTTCCATAGCCAACCGGCACCCCAATATCTTTAGGAACCACAAAATCAAATTCGAACAAACCATTTGAAACGGTTGCTTTACCTCTAAAAATAATTTCTCCAAGCGTTGTGAAATCAAGCTTTACAAGCTGACCATTTAACCTCGTGCCGTCATTAGCCAAGGTTTGTCTATTGATTTCTTTATCATAAATGGTTGTTGAAAGCGTTCCATTATAATTAGTAAGGATATTGCCTGAAATATCAGTTACTTCTCCTGCAAGTTTAATATAACTCAAAGCTTTGAGGGTGTCAGTAGCCTGACCAATGGGTATATCATTAATTTTTGTTAACCTAACATTCGGACTAGGAAATTTCAATTTCATGGCCGGATCACCAATAAAAAAAACTAATCTCCTTTGGCTTATACTTGAAACAGCCGGATCAATTTTAGTCAGCCTTAGGGCTTCAGCCATTGTGGGGTATTCATAATCTTCATAATCATCATCTGGATTATAAGAAAATAAATATTTTCCTAATTCATTATTTAATGTGACTCCAGTGGTTACAAAAATTTGCCTTGTGGTTGTTATAAGTCCGATAGATCCTAAATCTTTAAGCCAATAAGCAAATTCTCCGGCCGTCTGTCTTAAAGGATTATCAAATCTTGTAAATTCACAGGTAACTGTTATAAAACAATTAAGTTTTAAATAATTTCTAAAACCTAATATATCTGGTTTTAATAAAATACGCTCACTAGCCAATCCTTCTTCACCGCCATGACCAAAATAATCAATCACGAGTGTTCCATTATCCACTGCATTGGCAATTGCCGTATTTACTTTAGGATAGGTATTCCCTCCTGCCGAGGATTCTTGTTTAAAGGAGTCTGAATGAATTTTAACAACATTCATAAAAGGTTTTGATTGAGCAACTTCATTACCAACTTTATCAGTTGTTTCTTGCAAAATCCCTTCCCAATCTTGATCAACATCATCTGATACTACCACAAAATTATTTCTCCAACTACCATAAGCTTCCTTTACATGATAGGAGGCAATTTTATCAACCAATTCCTTTGCTCTTTGCGGGGTATCAGCAAGAATTCTTCCAACAGCAATATCTAACTTATCACTATTTGCCATGGTTCCTTCATTGGGATCCATCATCCCATAAAAATCATCTGACACATAAGAACTGGTATAACTAAAACTGTTATAAGCGTGCCATGACGGCACAATATTGGTGTTATTTGTTACCCTATCTTTATAATCAAAAGAACCATCACCAAACAAACAGAGATATTTTATCCTTTTCTCAGGAGTACTTGCATTATCGTAAACATATTTAATAAAATTCCTTATGGCACCAACATCTTGATTACCTGTACTAAACTCATTATAAATTTCATTTAAGGTAACTACTTTGACATTTAAGTTGTATTGAGCTCTATCAATTTGCGCTAATCTTTCAGCATCATTTACCATATTATTTGGTGTCACAATAATGTAATCAACATCTTGAAACTGCCCTTGACTATTTAAAAAGACCGTTCCTTTAATGTTTTGATTATTTAATACTGTATTAGCATCTCTTTTAGGTTCAAAATAATCAGATGATGCTACCGCAACATACTCTTTAAGCGTTCCAAGTGCGGCAGTATAACTAAAAGATGCCTGACTATCCGTATTCGTCAAATTTGTAACATTATAAATATCTGTCACCTCCCAAACTTCAGAAAGCTGAGATGCATTTGAAATAATATATTCACCAATCCCTGAAGTTAACGCTGTTGCCTTATTTTTAAATTTAAATTGTTTCCCTTCAAAATTTAATCCCCTAGTCGCTTCAATTGCAATATAGTCCAGATAGGCCAGTGCACTCGGATTCCCTGAATTATCATAATTTAGATTTACTGAAATAGTTGAAGAATTCACATTTACATTGCCATTATATGAAGATTCACTGGCAACACTAGGCTTTGAAGACCCGGCAAGAGACAATGTGGTTATAGAATTTCCGTTTACACCTATTTGCATAGAGGATTGGGATGCAGATACCGCAGCTACATAAACTCTTAAATTAATTGGTTCAGATGTTACTAATCCTGGAAAATCAAATTGAAAGGTTTTATTGTTTTCTATATCAAACCGATCACCAAACCAGCGCCTTCCCAGCGAAGCAATATTATAATCATCTTTTTCATGAAACTGATATTCTTGATATGAATTAATAGTCATATCAATACTTCCGCTTGGTTGAGAGAATGGTTGTATTCGTTTTCCGGTTCCGGGACTTACATTAATAAAGTAATAGGTTTTATCTGTATAACAGTTAATATTGGTATTACTCTCCAATTGATATCCTTTAGGACCAACTGCATAAAATAAAATATAATCTTCACTATTAAAAACCCCATCATCTTCACCAACAAATTTAATAGCATTTTCTTGTATGTCTATAGGATAAGAAATACTATTAGCGTATGGAATCATATTGCCTCCATTTCCAAAAAGCTTAATATTTCTGGGGTCAATATTATTAACATTAACGCCTAATTGCTGCAAAAAGCTTTTGGTTATTTTAAAAACACCTGTCGTATCAACATAAAACTTATACCATTCGCCAGAATTTAAAACTGAATTAGTCAATACCTTGCTTATTTTATTTAAATAGGCGGTATTACCCGGCTTCGCATTATAATTAATTGTAAAGGAGGTTACTTTTTTGAATATCCCATTCTCTTTAATTATAGGCGATAATTGAAAAAACGCCAGATAATTGAAAAAACGCGAATTGCTCATTTCTAGCCTTAGCATTTTTAAGTTGATATACTAATTTTTCTGGAATCTTTGTTAGATCTAGATCTTTAAGATCTTGTGCTGAAATTACAGAATAGGATACATTAGTTAAAACTACATTGGTCTCATCAATATTTGTAGAGGATTTCCATTGGGCAACAAATTGTAAGCCTTCTTCTAAATCAAAACTAAAATTTTCTTTATTGAAAGCAGGAATATTAATAGAATAGTTTCCTATTGATAAGTTTTGAAAACCATCCCAGTCAATTTTGTAACCTTTCTGCTGTGAAAAGGCAAATAAGCCAATAAAACATGTAAACAGTAATAATTTCTTTTTCATTGCTAAATAAACGCTATTAATTACGTGTTATTATCAAATAACCTGCAATTTTAATAATTGCTTCAAAAATACAATAATATTTTAGGAAAATAAACGTTATTACAGAGCAAAACAACAGCAAAAAACAGTAAAAACATCGTTGTAATGTATCAAAAATAGGGTGAAATACACATTTTTTTCGTTAAAATGTGAAAAATCGCTTGCAGTATTCGGTTTAATTCTTATATTGCAGCACCAAAATTTATTAGCTTACTTAAACATATGGATATGAAAAGAGTATTAGCATTCAAGACTTTGTTAGTTTTGACGTTATCTTTAGCCACCGTTAGTTGTAAAAAATCTAGCAGTTCTAAGAACAGTTCTAGAGCAACAGGATGGCAAATAAACAACCGTGAAGGTGGTTTTCAGTACAACACTGATTTTAAAGAACAAGAAACTTCTCCGGGTTTAGTTTTTGTTGAAGGTGGAACTTTCACAAAAGGTAAAGTCCAGGATGATGTCATGCATGATTGGAATAACACTCCAAATCAGCAACATGTTCAGTCATTCTATATGGATGAGACTGAAGTTACAAACATGATGTACCTTGAGTATTTAGATTGGATAAAAAGAGTATATCCTCCAACGGATGAAAATTTCAGAGCCATTTATCTAGGTGCTTTACCAGATACTTTAGTTTGGAGAAACAGGTTGGGTTATAACGAAGTTATGACTGAAAATTACTTACGTCACCCAGGTTATGCAGAATATCCTGTTGTTGGTGTAAGTTGGATTCAGGCAGTTGAATTTGCAAACTGGCGTTCTGATCGTGTAAATGAAGCTAATTTAACACAGGCTGGTTACATAAAAAGAGATGCTATGATTACAGATGTAAGTGCCGAATCAAATTTTAACACAGACACTTATATTAATGCACCAACATTAACTTACGGCGGCAATGAAGAAATTATAAATGGCGACAACCGTAGTAAAAGAAATGTAAGAGTAGATGCTGATGGCAATGAAAGTAACATTTATGCAACTCTCGAAACCGGCATAATTTCTCCTAAATATAGACTACCAACAGAAACTGAATGGGAATACGCTGCATTAGGCCTTTCTGAAATTCGTAGTTATAACTTATACCGTGGTCGTAAAAAATATCCATGGGATGGACAATACACACGTTCTGATAAAAGAAAAATAAGAGGAGACCAATTAGCTAACTTTAAACAAGGGAAAGGTGACTATGGTGGAATCGCAGGATGGTCTGACGATGGTGCAGATATTACCAATAAAGTGAAATCATATGATCCGAATGATTATGGTTTATATGATATGGCTGGAAATGTCGCTGAATGGGTTGCTGATGTTTACAGACCAATAATTGATGATGAATTTAATGATTTCAACTATTACCGTGGAAACGTTTATACCAAAAATGCCTTAAATGAAGATGGTACAGTAAAAGTAGTAACTCCAGAAGATATTGTTTATGATACTTTATCAAACGGTAAAATAATTGCAAGAAATTTACCAGGAGAAATTTTACAAGTTCCAGTGGACCAAAATGAAACTTATTTAAGAACTAATTTTGATAAAAGTGATGAAATAAACTTTAGAGATGGTGATAAACGTTCATCTAGAAGATTTGACCAAAATTTTGGTGATGATGATGAATCACTTAATAAGAAAGAATCTGAAACTAAGGACATGTATAATTCTCCAAGACACTCGGTAGAAAGAGACTCATTAGGAAACCTGATTAGGGAATATGATAAGAGTAATGATAGAACGTCCTTAATAAATGATAAAGTTAGAGTTTATAAAGGTGGCTCTTGGAAAGACCGGGAATATTGGTTAGATCCAGCTCAAAGACGTTATTTTCCTCAAGATATGGCAACTGATTATATTGGATTCAGATGCGCCATGTCCAGAGTAGGTTTAAAATCAAAAGCAAAAAACAAAACAAAGAATTAAAATAATTCTTGATATTATAAAAAAGTCCTAGCATTTGTTAGGACTTTTTTTATACATTTAATTTATGGAAATAAATCAACTGCATGCTCTTTTTCTAGAATGTTCTTCAGTATCTACTGATTCTAGAAAAATAACAAAAAACGCGATGTTTTTTGCGCTTAAAGGCGATAACTTTAATGGAAATGTTTATGCCAAACAAGCCCTTCAAGACGGCGCCAAATATGCCATAATTGATAACGAAACATATGTCACCTCCGCTCAAACTATTTTAGTGAAAGATGTTTTAAAAACCTTGCAGCAACTCGCTTCCTTTCATAGATTATATTTAAAAACCCCAATTATTGCTTTGACAGGTAGCAATGGTAAAACAACCACCAAAGAACTTATCAATGCAACACTTTCAAAAAAATTCAATACAACGGCAACCACCGGTAATTTAAATAACCATATTGGTGTACCCCTAACATTGCTCTCAATGGATAAACATACTGAAATTGGCATTGTTGAAATGGGCGCAAATCACCAGAAAGAAATTGAATTTTTATGTGGTATTGCCAAACCAGATTATGGCCTTATAACTAATTTTGGAAAGGCTCATTTAGAAGGATTTGGAGGTGTTGAGGGTGTGATAAAAGGAAAAAGCGAAATGTATGATTTTTTAATCACAAACAACAAAAGCATTTTTGTAAATGCTAACGACCCCATTCAAGTTGAAAAAACAAAACAAGCTCATATATTTACCTTTGGAAATGACTCTAATGCTGATGTGAAAATTGAATTTATTGAAGCGCAGCCTAATGTAAAGGTACGCTTTAACAATTTAATTATAAACAGCCATTTAATTGGCGAATACAACTTTACCAATATAGCAGTAGCCATTGCTATTGCCAATTATTTTAAAGTTGATGACAAAGGCATTAAAGAGGCTATTGAATCCTATATGCCATCCAATAATCGTTCACAGGTTATACAAACAGCCTCTCATAAAATAATCATGGATGCTTATAATGCCAACCCAACAAGTATGCGGGCTGCCTTGTTGAATTTTGAAAAGCTTAATGACAAAATAAAAGTAGCCATTTTAGGAGATATGTTTGAATTAGGACATGAGGCAGAAAAAGAACATCAAAACATAGTTGATTTAGCCTCAACTCAACTTTTAGATAAAATTATTTTGATTGGCGCCAATTTTTATAAAACCAAAATAGTCTCACCAAAGGTTCAGGTTTTTGAATCTTTTGATGATTTTAAAAATAACTTCAACCATTCTCAGTTAGAATTTGCAACGCTTCTTATTAAAGGATCAAGAGGTATGGCTTTGGAGCGCGTATTAGATATTCTTTAAGTTTTTAGAATAAAAAAAAGTGCCACTAGAATAAATCCTAATAGACACTTCTTTAAATTCTCCCTAAGAATTAATTAATAGCATTACAAAATTGCAATTATTATATAAGACACGCAATACTCAATTTGAGTATATTTTATAATACTTTTCTATAATAACAATTAATTATAAAACCAGAGAGGTATTGGTTTTTATCATACCAATGAGTTCTCCGGTTGAAGAGATATTAAGTTTTTTTAATATGTTTCGTCTATGCGTGTCTACGGTATTGGAACTTATATTTAATTTTTCTGCAATGTCTTTACTTGAGTAGTTTAAAACCAATAACCTGACAATATCACGCTCTCTGTTACTTATTCCATTGGAAAGTAATTTTTGTGAAAAATTATTAAAATATTTAGTCTCATATTCCTTATTTGCATTCAATAATTTGGCGGTAGCAGAAACCTGCAAATGTATTTTTGAATCTAAAACCGTGTAATGCGCTAATCCAATAATCGGTTTATCATTAATATCAAATTCTAAAGGTGTTGTATTCTGTATAATATTAACATAAATACCTTGTGAGTTTTTAATACGATAATTCCAAGTATAGCTCATATTATGTCTGTCTTCCACCGAAAGATTATTAAGCGTAAAATTCATTAACTCATTTAATGCTTGAAGCCAATGCTCAACATCATCCGGATGCATTCTGCTCCAAAAATACCGCATCCCTTGAGTTTTCATGATTCCCATATCTAATCCTAAACAAGAAAACATATTTTTACTAATGTATTCAAATGTTAAATCTTGGGTGTTAGTAATGCAGAAAAATGTAGAACTATAAGGCAGGTAGGCATCTAGTTCAATAATCTTATTGATATGCTCTTCTAACGAAGGTTTATCGTAAGATTTAAAAATATCCTTGTAAACACTTTTTATATCCTTAACAATCATAGCAATTAACTAAACTGCCGGAAAGATAAAAAAAATATTAAAAAAATAAATAAAAAGTGGGTCATACTGGATTACTAAAGTGATCTAGAAGGACCCACTCCTGCAATTACATTCCCATACGCTTTAAGCGCACCAGGTATTTTTGTTTAGTAAAATTTAAAAGCAAACTATGAATTTCACAAAACAAAAATCCCAATGCCACGCATTGGGATTGTACTTGATGTGGGTCATACTGGATTCGAACCAGTGACTTCCACGTTGTCGACGTGACACTCTGAACCAACTGAGTTAATGACCCTAATATTTAGTAAATATATTATTTTTTGTAATGAATTAGCTTTTATAAAAAAAAGAATCTGAACATATTTAATTAAATTCATTCCTCTTATCAGTATCAATTAAATTAAAACATGAAATTAAATAAATAAAACTAATCCGTTTTTTCTTTTTCATTTAAATAGTCCAACTTGAGGTGTCGCAAATAATTTATAACAGCAATTCTATTTTTATATTTCGGATTCAAACAATCAGCCATTTCAGTATCCAGAATAGTTATTACAAAATACCAATGACCATATCTGTCCGTTTCTATCTGAGCGCCTTCATCATCTGAATCACCACCAATCAAGGCATCAAAAATTACTGGAGTAAAATTTAGATATTTTTCTTCAATCACAACTCCATCATATGAAAGGTAATAATTCTCATCTTCAATTGAAAAAGGTATAAATTTTCCAACATTTCCAGAAATCAAGTCATATTTATAATTTATAAAATTATAAAACGCACCCTCCTCTTTAGGGTCTTCAAAAATAAAAGCATAATTTTTAGGAAGTTTTCTCTTGAACTTTTCGGCAACCTTAATATCATAGTCGTCAATTTTAGGCGCTATTCTTGTGGGAATACAAGAACAAAAAATAAAAACTAAAAAAATTGCAGCAAGTTGCTTCATCTCTTTTCCTTTTATTTTAATCAAAAAAATATATAGACTAAATATACAGAAATAAAATGCTCAAAAATCAGCATTGTCACATTTTAAGCAAAGTTTAAAGAAAAAAAGCTTCCATTTCTGGAAGCTTTTTTATTTATGAAGTGGGCAATGAGGGATTCGAACCCCCGACCCTCTCGGTGTAAACGAGATGCTCTGAACCAACTGAGCTAATTGCCCTCATAATTGGATTGCAAATATAAAGTAGTTTTTATTATTGCAAAAACTTTTTATATAAAAAATTAAATTATTTCAGCAACCACAAAAGTACTGCCTCCAACAAAAATAAAATCATTCGGCTTAGCCTTTCCTAATGCTGCCTTATAAGCTTCATTTACTGAGTTATAGGCGTCACCCTGAAGCCCAAAACCAGTTAAAGTTTGCTTTAATATAGGAGCATCCAGGCCTCTTGGTATATCTGGTTTACAAAAATAATAAGTGGCCTTTTTAGGTAATATATCAATTATGCTGTTTAAATCTTTATCATTAACTACCCCAAAAACGATATGTAAATTCTCAAAAACTTCATTTGAGATCTGATGCATCACATAAGTCAACCCCTCTTTGTTATGGCCCGTATCACAAATGACTTTGGGATTTGCATTTAATTCCTGCCATCGCCCCATTAAACCCGTATTGTCTTTAACCTTTAACAAACCTGCTTTAATTTGATTATGAGTAATGTGGTATCCGATTTTTTGGAGTTCTTTAATAGTTTGTATTACCGTAACAATATTTTTTGATTGATAATAACCTTGTAAATCACTGCTATATTTTTCTGATGGGTTCTGGTCCGCAAAAATTATTTCTGCCTTATTTTTTTCAGCAATATTTCTAAAAACAGGCTCCGTTTCAACTTGGGTTTCACCAATAACCACTGGCACATAAGGTTTTATTATACCAGCCTTTTCAATGGCTATAGCTTCTAAGGTGGAGCCTAAGAATTGCATATGATCAAAGCCTATATTAGTAATTACAGAAATTTCCGGTGTTATTATGTTTGTAGAATCTAAGCGACCCCCAAGCCCCACTTCAATAACCGCGACATCTACTTTTTGTTTTGAAAAATAATCAAAAGCCATTCCAACGGTCATCTCAAAAAACGATAAGGTATTAGCCTCTAAAAACGATCTGTTTCTGGTTATAAATCCGATAACGAATTGTTTGCTCACCACCTGACCATTAATCTTAATGCGTTCTCTAAAATCTTTTAAATGAGGCGAGGTATATAATCCAACTTTATAGCCTGCTTCTTGTAAAACAGAGGCCAGCATATGACTGGTTGAACCCTTTCCATTGGTTCCGGCCACATGAATAGATTTAAAGTTTCTTTCAGGAAATTGTAAATGCTCGGATAGTTTTAAAGTATTTGATAAGTCCTTTTTAAAGGCAGAATTACCCTGCCGTTGATACATTGGGAGTTGAGAAAACATCCAATCAAGGGTGTCTCGATAAGTCATTCTAGTTGCTTAATTCAAAATTGACGCTAACAAAACCAATTTGTCGGGTAGGTGCTTCGGAGTTAGCCGGCCATTTATGTGACAAAGCAATTTTCTTTGCTGGCTCTAATAGACATGGTGCTGTATTAGTGGTTCCTCTCACTCCAGGTTCGGCACTCACAACCTTCCCGTTTTTATCGACTTCAATCTTTACTACAACCATTCCGGATTCATTACATTCCTGTTTAAATATTGTCCTTGTTGGTTGCCCTCTTCCTTTTAAACCATAACCTACACCACCACTTCCTGAACCACCAGAACCAAAATAACTTGGTGCATAGGGGTCGCCATCTAACTGGCCTTTATCACCTGCTTTATTATCATTGCCTTCACCTCCGGTAGCTGTTCCCTCAGATTTACTGATGCCGCCTATTAAAGCATCCAGTTTTCTTTTCTTCTCCTCTTGTTCTTGCTTTTCTTTTGCAATTCTATCGGCCTCTGCTTTCGCTTTTGCATCGGCAACCGCTTTCGCATTCGCTTCTGCCTGCTTTTGCTTTTTTATAGCAATGGCTTCTTCGTTTTCTTGTGTTAACACTTCTTCCTTGGCTTCAGCAGCTTTAGGCGGTTCTGTTTTTGAAACTTCAGGCTGATAAGGTTCATTAATTTCCTTTGGCTCCGATTTTATAGGTTTTAAAGGCTGCACGTCTCCTTTACCAAAGTCTGTGGTTCCAAAATTGACTGCAACGCCATATTCTATGGGGGGATCCATATAGGGAGCACCTACAACAAATAATAAGAGTACTAAAATAACAGTGATTAATGCTGTTAATTTAGCAGAATTCCTTTCATGTTTCGTTTCTAAAAACTTCATCTAACCTTTAATCATTAGGTTTTACTGCCAGAATCACTTTAAATTTATTTCTATTGGCAATATCCATCACCTTAACCACATTTTCAACGGGCACTGATTTTTCAGCGCGTAAAATAACCGTTGGTTTTTCTTCCGAAGAAAGCGCAGCTATAAGTTCAGATTCTAAAACACTTTCACCCACACGTTTTTGATCAATATAATAGGTTAAATCTTTCTTTATACTTACTGCAATTGATTTCTTATTTTCTGTTTTACCACTGGCTTTTGGCAATAAAATATCTATAGCGCTGGTAGAAACCAAAGTTGAAGCAATCATAAAAAAGATAAGTAACAAAAAAACAATATCTGTCATTGAAGACATGTTGAATTCTGGTGATACTTTATTTCTTCCTCTTATATTCATACTACGATGGTTCGTTTAAATGGTCTAAAAACTCTAAAGAATTCGCTTCCATTTGATATACTACTTTATCCGTTTTTACAACCAGGTGATTGTACGCCATAAAAGCTACAATCCCCACGATCAAACCAGCCACGGTAGTAGTCATAGCCGTATAAAGTCCACTTGCCAAAACATCCATTTGAATGGTGCCTCCTGCATTTGCCAGTTCAAAAATGGCCAAGATCATTCCTATGACCGTACCCAGAAATCCAATCATTGGACCAGCTCCTGAAATGGTAGCCAGCATACTCACATTTTTTTCAAGCTGATAAATTTCTAATCTTCCCGCATTTTCCAAAGCGGTATTGATATCTGCCAATGGTTTCCCAATTCTAGAAATTCCTTTGCCTATTAATCGAGATACCGGTGAATTTGCCTGTGCACATAAAATTTGGGCTGCATCAATTTTACCATGGCTCACGTGATCTTTGATTTGATTCATAAAGTTTGAATCGATTTGGGAAGCTGCTTTAATGGCAAACAGTCGTTCAAAATAAATATAAATAGCCAAAACAAGCATTAAAAACAACACGCCTATAATAAGCTGCCCTGCAAGACCACCACTACTAATTAATTCAATAATTGAAAGTGTTTTTTCTACTGATTCTCCTTCTTGAAGTATATCAACGCCTTCTTGGGCATTTTGTATTAAAGTGTTTAACATAAAGTATCTAATTTCTTACCGATTATATAACGTTTAATTAATTTTTAAAGTATATTAAAATAGTGTTCTTGTAACCATGAATGCTGCTGCACCTACTAAAAACCCAATTAAAGCTAACCAGGAAATCTTTTTTAAATACCAGAAAAAATCAATTTTCTCCATGCCCATAGCAACAACACCTGCAGCTGAGCCTATAATTAGCATACTTCCTCCAGTACCAGCTGAGTAAGCCACAAAATGCCACAATTCATTATCTAAAGGTTCAGAGAACATCCCCAAACTCGCAGCAACTAAAGGCACATTATCAATAACTGCAGATCCTACACCTAACAATAATATGACTAAATCTGAAACTCCTGTATGATGCAATTCCGTTCCTATCATTGGCGTTGTTTCTTTTAAGGTGGTTGCAAACTCAAACAATATCCCTAAAGATTCCAGAGCCGCAACCGCCATTAATATTCCTAAGAAGAATAATATACTTGGTAATTCAATTTTTGATAAGGAATGATGTACAGGACTATGCAAGGCATGCGCATCGCTTTCTTCTGAATCAAATACTGTCATACTAAATTTAGAGCTGGTATACATTTCAGCAAAAATAGCTACTACACCTAAAGAAAGCATCATGCCAACATATGGTGGCAAATGCGTTATCATTTTAAATATTGGAACAAATACAATAGCTCCTAAACCTAAATAAAGCATAGTACTACTAAATCTAGATTTCTTTTTCTCTTCAACTTCTTCGTTTTGATCCAATTCTCCTTTGAAAATTGGCAGAAAAGAAGCAATAAAGGTTGGTACTGCCATACATAATAAAGAGGGTACAAATAAATATCCAATTAAATGTCCTGTACTCACTTTTTTACCGATCCACAGCATAGTAGTCGTGACATCTCCTATTGGTGACCAGGCCCCACCCGCATTAGCAGCAATAATTATTAAACCGGCATAATACAATCGAACATCTCTATCTTTAACTATTTTTTGTAAGATTGAAATAAGAACTATAGTAGCTGTTAAGTTATCAATAATGGCTGACAAAATAAAGGCCAGAATGGAGAAAATCCATAGAATTTTTATTTTCTTTTTGGTTTTAACGAAGTCTTTAATAGTTGAAAAACCATCAAAATAATCAATGATTTCAACAATAGTCATAGCCCCTAATAAGAAGACCAAAATCTCGGCTGTTTTACCTAAATGGTGTAATAAGGTTTCCTCCATGAGATGTAATTTCTCTTCTCCTGAAAGTAATCCAAACCCTTCGAGCATGGTATGTTTAGCAGAATCAAACCATTGTGGGAAAGTTTCAATTCCCATAGAAATTAAAGCCCAGCATATAGCCATCATGACCAACGCTGGTATTAGTTTATCTAATTTTAAACTATGCTCTAAAGTAATGGCTAAATAGCCCATTACAAATACCAAAATAATTGCTGCTTCCATAAATTATATTTAAATGAGTTG
>BS_KBA_SWE02_21mDRAFT_10000284_pt1 | contig 18540 bp, 17 predicted proteins | sample BalSeasSWE02_21m_FD_9196 | JGI IMG/M metagenome (IMG submission 9196)
GCCGGTTGGAGTAGAGGCTTTAGCCGGTTGGAGTAGAGGCTTTAGCCGGTTGGAGTAGAGGCTTTAGCCGGTTGGAGTAGAGGCTTTAGCCGGTGGCGGCTGGCACTGCACTAAAATTAAACGTCGGGGAGTAGCACCGGCTAAAGCCTCTACTCCAACCGGCTGATACTCCAACCGGCTGAAGCCTCTACTCCAACCGGCTCAAGTCTCTACTCCAGTCCCAACCGGCTAAAGCTTCGGCGCCAATTCATGTATTAAAACAGGTGTTGCACACCAGGTAATTCTGTAACCGCTTACCATCTTCCGCTAATAGTTGAGGGTAATCCAGGAGGTGATAACACACGGCATCTCCTACCCAATAATTAGTATGATGTTGGAGCAAACTGTTTAAGTTTAACTCAATATCGGCTAAACTTTCAAGATAATCTTCATTAAAACCACCGAGGCTGATAAAGAGTGACCGTGCTATTAATAAAAACGGCGCGGTGCCACCAATAGGAGCAACGGTCGGGCCTGGCATAAATTGATAATAACTGCCCTGACCATTAAGTGTGAATTGTAACTGTTGATTTTTTATTTGCACTGTCACCCCGGCCTGTTGAATTTTGTTATCAGCCGCATGTAGCCGACTTCCCAAAATACCACAACTGGATTGATGTTGTAAATAAACGGCTATCAATTGACTGAGTGCATCATTGATTAGTTCAATCCCAGGACTACAAAATAATAATAATTCAGTCGCTTCGTTGGTGTATTGAGAAACTACCCGGTTATGAGTGCGGCTAAAATGATACTCAGTTAATTTGACTAAAGTAAGCGGTAAATTAGTCTGATTAATCAATGCTTCAATCTCCGCTAACTGCTCTACGGAGGAGCCAGTATCCACTACTATGAGGTTATAATTGGGATAGTGACATTTTTCGGCAAATGAGTTTAAACAGTTGAGCAATAAGTTTAATTGACGGTCGGCGCAGTGGTCGCCATGGTTGAGAATAATCACCGTGACTTTGGGATAACGTGATAACGTTGGAATCGTGTGGTCCACCATCACTTTGCCTGGAATTGTGCAAGGTAAATTATATTGATGATAGGCCAAAAATTGTAGGCGTGCGTGTTCCCACGCGGAGGTTAGTGTCCCTATCGATTGATGCTGTAATTGAATTTCAAATAGGACTCCGAGGTTTACCCCTGCCAGATGATTATTAATACTATAATCAATATCATAAAAGTGAAAGCCGGTCAGTTGCTCATTAAATTCTACTGATGATTTATTTTTATTGACCGCTATAAAGATACCATCGACACTAACCACTGGGATAATATTCTGAGGAAACACGCCAGAATAATATCTGGTCCAAACTTGATCTCCGGTTTGATGCTTAACTCGTCCCACTGTCAGCAATGGGTTTTGCCACCATTGTCCTGACGTAGGTAATTCGGTCGTACCTGCTACGCCCAAAATTCCAAAATCAGTGTGTTGAAAAGATTGAATCAGCAACTGGCCCCAGTCAATAGTTTCAAAGATAACATCATCATGGACCAAGACTATGATAGGATATTTAGCCTCAATTAACCCTTGGTTATAAACTGCACTGAGAGAACGTTGACCGGGGTTAAGATAAGATAAAATTTCAACTTCGGTCAGGCCACAAGTGGCGCGTAAATGCGCAGAAAACTCAGGATTGGGGGTACGAGTGCTATAGATAATAGAAAGAGACATAAATTAGCCGTTGGTTAAAAAGTAAGAGATTAATCCGGTGTGCAACAGCTATTTTGGTAGTGTTATAGCAGTCATGAGATTCCCGTAAAACCACGAAGAAACGTTGATAAGGTAGGGTGTATAAGCGATAGCGTCATACACCGAACCTGAAATGGTGTATGACGCTATCGCTTATACACCCTACGTTACCTTAACTTAATGGTAGATTAGTCTATTTGGCAATGGATAGAAACCATGAAACCACCGTAACACTTTGAGTTGAATCCCAACAGAAATCATGGCTAAGGATTTAATCCTTGCATTTTGATGAAATTTGTTTTATCATGCCAGGTTTTTAAACGCTCTATGGTCTATTGACGGAGATTTATCATGATGTATGCTGTAATTAAAACCGGTGGCAAACAATACAAGGTCGCCGAAGGTTTGAAACTAAAAGTAGAAAAATTGGAAGCCAATCAAGGCGACAATATAGAATTTAATGACGTATTGCTGTTATCTGACGGACAATCACTTCAAGTGGGTACTCCGTTATTGACGAGCTGTAAAGTCACTGCCACGGTACAATCTCAAGGACGTGCCAAAAAAATTAAGATTATCAAACATAAACGTCGCAAAAACCATCACAAGCAGATGGGACACCGTCAATATTTTACCGAAGTTAAAATCACCGGTCTATTCGCGAGTGACCAAAAATTGGCTACTCAGCCACCAGGGTTAGTCGCGGAAGGGACCATTGACGCAAACGCCTAATGGCTTAAATTAACGATTTTGAGGTAATGCAAGATGGCTCATAAAAAAGCAGGCGGCAGTAGCCGTAATGGTCGGGAATCCGAATCAAAACGATTGGGAGTTAAACGTTTCGCGGGTCAACAAGTGTTAGCTGGCAATATNTTAGTTCGGCAACGGGGCACCCAATTTCATCCAGGGGTAAATGTGGGGATTGGGAAGGACCATACCTTATTTGCTCTCAAAGAGGGTGTAGTGAAATTTGCTATCAGAGGTCCCAAAAACCGTCGCCATGTTGACATTGTTAGCCTGTCGGCGGGCACTTAATGCGCTTCGTGATTTCTTTATCTGCTCGTTCCCACGCTCCGCGTGGGAATGCCGCCTAGACGCTCTGCGTCGTGGGTGGCTGTACCGAACGCAGAGCGTCCTGAACCTGCATTCCCACGCGGAGCATGGGAACGAGAAAATAGAAACCCTGTTTGGAGTCCAAGACATGTCTTGGACTCCTTAGTTAGCCAGTGTAAACACCTTAACAGGGCTGGGTAGGGGTTAAGGTAGGATGGATTAAGCGAAGCGTATCCACCTGAATTTCTCATTGTTTTCATTCTCACAGGTAAAAATTGCATTATGAAATTTGTTGACGAAGCCACCATTGAAATCATTGCTGGCAAAGGTGGGAATGGTTGTTTAAGTTTTCGCCGCGAAAAATATATTCCTGATGGTGGTCCTGATGGTGGGAATGGTGGGTATGGGGGTAGCATCTATCTGGTCGCAGCCGCTGGCTTGAATACGCTCGTCGATTTTCGTTATCAACGCATGTTTCGGGCGGAAAATGGTAGAGGAGGTGCCGGGAATCAATGTACCGGTCGTGGTGGTGACGATTTGTACATTAAAGTGCCGGTGGGGACCTTGGTCTATGATGCGGAAACAGAAGAGAAATTAGGTGATTTAGTCACTCTTCAGCAAACTTTACTGGTGGCACCAGGTGGACAAGGTGGTTTGGGTAATCTACATTTTAAAAGTAGTACCAACCGGGCCCCGCGTCAAACCATACCAGGGCAGCTCGGGGAAACTCGTCACTTACGTTTAGAATTACAACTGTTAGCGGATGTTGGTTTGCTTGGTTTGCCCAATGCGGGAAAATCGACTTTCATTCGTGCGGTGTCGGCGGCTCGACCGAAAGTGGCCGATTATCCTTTTACTACGCTACATCCTCATTTGGGTGTGGTTAATTTTGATGATAATAGTTTTGTCATTGCCGATATCCCTGGTTTAATTGAAGGTGCCGCTGAAGGCGTGGGGCTGGGCATTCATTTTCTAAAACATTTATCCCGTACTCGACTGTTACTGCATTTAGTAGATGTGATGCCCCAGAGGGAGAGCCGGTCAAGGATGTACAGACGATTGTGCATGAATTGGAAAAATACAATCCCGACTTGGCCCGTCGAGAACGTTGGCTGGTGTTAAATAAAATCGATATGCTCCCCCAAGAGGAGCAAGCACAATACTGTCAAGCAATTCTGGACCAATTGGAATGGTCGGGGCCGGTGTTTACCATTTCCGCTTTGACCAGTCAAGGATGTCGAGAGGTGTGTAATCAAATTATGCAGTATTTGGAACAATTGTCTAAATCCAGCGTGGCCGAAGCAATTACGAATTAAGAATTAAGAATTAAGAATTAAGAATGGTTGGTGGTAATGCCAGGTGGATGATGGCACTATCAGGACCGCCGGTCCTCAAAGGACTGGCGGTCCTAAGACACTATCCAGATGGCATCACTACCGAATGGTTTAAATTCGTGCTCCCCAAATCCCAAATCTAAAAGATTTGGATTCCAGAGGCTAGACACCAGGAGTTCACAGCGAAACTTTGAATAACTCACCTTACGCACAGTTAATTCAACCACCCCCAACCCCTCCTTGGTAAGGAGGGGGGTGAGGACTGCTAACTCAATTGGCGCATACTCCCCTCCTTACCAAGGAGGGGTTGGGGGTGGTTATGCGTAAGGTGAGTGAATAATTTTTTAATTCCAACCCCAAAGGAGTCTCTTAAATGTACTGGCTACTTGCACTAATGACCCTAAGCCTCTTAGGTATCATCGCCTTAGGTCTCTATTTTGAAATCTCGCCGTTACCGAAAGCAGTCAATGCACCACGTTGGCTAAAAAGTACCGTGGCGATTAATCTCCTCACCTTTGTAGGTGCCCAACTGGGTCTGTTATTGCTAGGGATCCAAGAAGTAATGGCGGAATCTGCTGTCACCACCGCGGCACCACACGAAATTAGCATTGGCCTGGGACTTGCTCTAATCGGCATTGGGCTACCCACGGCACTGGCCAGTATTGGTGCCGGTATCGCCGTTGGTCCCGTCGGCGCGGCTTCGCTGGCGGTGATTGCCGAAAAACCGGAAATGTTTGGACGTACTTTGGTTTATTTAGGACTCGCCGAAGGGATTGCGATTTATGGTCTGGTCGTTACGATTCTCCTATTAGGTAAACTGTGATGCGTTATATCGTCATGGGTAGCCGTGCGCTCACCGAAGGATTGGCTTTACTTGGATTTGAAACCTTTCCAGATGCCACGGCACCTCAAGTGGAAGAATTATTAACCAGGCTCTTGACTCATCAAGAAAAAGCCTTGGTGTTGCTAGAAAGTACCTTGATTTATCAATCCGGGGTAGCCACGGCAGACCGCATTCTCCCTGCCGTGTCGCGTGCGCGTCGGGAAGCGGCTTGGGTGATTATCAGTGAAATTCCACCACTCAATAGTCCTGACACTTATCGCCCGTCGGTCGAAACTTTGGTCACCAAACTACTGGGAGAATCCGCGTTGGAGAAACCGTGATGAATACTGAAACTCAATTACAACAATTAGAAACCGCCATTCGCCAACAAGCGCAAACTTTAGCGGATTCTCATTTACGTCAGGCGCAACAGCAACGTGAAAAAATTTTGGCGGAAGCGGCTAACCGTTTACGCTTACATGAGGAGCGTGAAACTAGCTTGGCGAAAACGGTGGCCGAGCAAGAATATCGTCGTCTGGTCCAAGCCAGTGAAATTAAAATGCAGGCTGGTTTGGACCAGTTACGTTGGAGTTTAATTCAATTGGTGATGACTGAATTACGAGAGCAGTTAAAACAATTGAGTCATCAACCAGCCACTTATAACACCTTGCTACAACAATATTTAGTGAATGCGGCTAATTTGTTGGAGGAAGAGGAATTAGTGGTGGAAGTTAATGCTCACGATCATGCCCTGCTCGCGGCTAACTGGGGAGAGTTTGCGAAAATGGTACCGACTAAACGTTGTACGTTAACGGTCAGTGCGCGACATTTTAGCGGTGGATTGTTGGTTCATAATAAAGAGGATCGCATTCGGGTGGATAACAGTTTTGAAGGATTGATGGAACGGCTAGAAAGTGAATTATATCAAGTGATTACCACGCAATTATTAGCATCGGTCATGCCCACTCGTAATGTTTAAAACCATGGAGTCGGCTCTCCACGTTGGAGTCCAAATCTTCAGATTTGGCAACTTAGCGGACCAGTCAGGTTCAAATATCAACTCGTCCAAATCTGAAGATTTGGACTCCAGACTCATCATCCACATTTCACCATTACCCAAAACCACCCCCCAACCCCTCATGGTTAAGGGGAGTAAGTACTTATCCAAGTCACCGAATTACTTCTTGCCAAGGAGGGGATGGTGGTGCGTGTTGACTTGTAGTTAAATGGAATTATTCAGATCGTCTATTGAATTTACTTTCTAGTTGACAATATTTATACAAAGTTTTGTCCCAGCCACTCCCTTCATAAATAAAACTGTAAGTCCCTTCAATTTCAGTTTGATATTCTTTGAGAATGGTTGGCCTTAATTGTGATAAAATGAAGAGCGCGTAATATACGCCGTCACGATTACGTTTGTCCGCCTCATTTAAGTATAGCTCGACGATGTTTCGTTGCATCTGGTCATCCAAATAATCCATGTTATTCATCAAGACCGAAAATCCCTCAAAACGCTCAGTGGATTTACGTGATAAAGTGGCTTGTAGGGCGCGGCGAATGAGGTTATTGTCGACCACTTGAGGAGTGAGAGGACAAACCTGAGCGTATTTTTCACCTTCGAGATTAACCGTTTGGTCACCATTTTCGGAGACTAACTTTTTTAATTGCTTATCTTTTTCATCCATCTGCATTTTTAAACGAGCACTTTCTTGCTCTATTCCCAATCGCTTGTCTTTCTCGTCTTTGAGTTGTGACTGTAGCATATCGATTTGTTGTAATAACGGCTTCTGGTCATTTTCCAATTGAGTCAATAGATACGAGTAACTGGTATAAATCACCGCCAGCATCACAATGGTAGTGCAAACTGAATTAACCACTCGTGGTAAGTGATGGTCTTGAATTTTTAGTACTTCTGGGGCACTCATTAAATGGTCTCCTAATGAGATTTGACCACTTTCAACCAGTGGTCAAATCTTGAGTAACATGGGTCAGTATGAGATTTGACAACTTTTAAAAAGTTGTCAAATTTTGAGTTAGTTCTAACTCACCTTACGCACCACCACCCCCAACCCCTCCTTGGTAAGGAGGGGAGTACGCACTATCGGCGCCGCCAGGATACCCCCCTCCTTACCAAAGAGGGGTTGGGGGTGGTGGTGTTAACCGTGCGTAAGGTGAGTTCTAAATTTGACAATTTGCAAAAGGTTGTCAAATCTTGAGTTAACTCCTAAATTGATTAATTGAGTCAGTTTTTACCAAAAACTAAATATTTTGGTTATTTTCATCATTAAACTAGGGCGGATACTTTTTTAAAGTATTTATTAAAAATGCTAAAACTATGGTTCTAGCTTCCTTTAAATGACAAGAATTACTATATCATTATTTTTAAACTATGCTGTAGCTAAGAAATGTGCCAAAATCGTTATCTATTTGTATTAACATGATTTTTTTATAAAGTGGCAACTTTTTTTGTGAGAAGTGTTGAGAATATGACCTGTTTAATGCTATAAACTTGACAGGCAATCTGCAAGAGGAATTTATCAGCAAAATTGAGGGGGGGAAATTTGAAGTAAAATTCAAGGAGGAATTGGAATTAATTTAGTAATGAAAGCTAAAGGGGACTTTGGAAGGAAATGAGAAAGAAGAGAATGGTACCCTGAATGTGACCAGCATCCAAGGTACCTGACCATAATCAAGCTAGGTAGGAGTAGCTTGAATCATGGTTATGAATAAACAGCTAGATTTATACCAATTCAAATCTGTGCTAGTAAAATTCTGGAAATGCTTATTAAAAATCAAAAATAAGTCAATTTATTAAAAACGGTGCTTGAGTGTGACCAGCACTCAAAGCACCTCACCACAATCAACTAGGTAGGAATAGTTTGCATTATGGTTGACGCTAAAATAAGCAATAGCAATGCCAATGTATTAAATTATTTTTCTAACATGTTAATTTATATGAATTTATCAATATACATTTTTTCTACCAGCCAAAAAAGCAAGTACAACGAATGAACGAGGATAAACGAATTAAGGCACCACCAATTAAATGGTATAGTAATATTGTTGTACTTAAAGTCTGAGGGTAACAAAGATTCAGGAGTACAAAGCGGAGCTTTGTTACAAAGCTGCGCTTTGTACTCCTGGTTGGGGTAATCCCTGACGTGAGGAATTAAATGGACCATCTATTTATTGGTAGTCCCTAATAACTCATTGAATTTTAACACCTCCATGGATTTGGCGATATTATCAACTGATTATTCCAGTTAACCTGTCAATTCAATGGCAGGTTGTCATTTTTTTAATGTCGTTAAAAAGAATTAACCACCCTCGCATCTCCGTGTCAGAGGTTATATGCTGAAATAGAGTAATAAAGTAAGAAAAAATGTGATTAAATTCTCTTTGGGGACTTCCAATCAATAAATTCGCTATTTCAGGAGTCATTCCTGTAGTGGCAATCCATGGACGTACTGGGCAACCACCAGGGGTTGGCTACTACCAAAATGGACCATCTGTTGTAATTATTGATGGTTCCTCAGTGGTGCTAGGACGCACCTTACTGGTCAGTCAATGTTTCATCAACTTTCAATCATCAACATTATGTTCAAACAACTTTATCGCTTTTTACCGCCAGAGTCGGTCCTGCTCTCCGATGAAGCAGTGCGCCCTTATGAATGTGATGGCTTATCAGTATGCACACAACGACCCGGAGCGGTGGTATTACCTAATACCCTCTCCGAAGTCAAACAGGTGCTAGAATTTTGTCGCACTCATCACATACCCTTAGTCCCTCGTGGTGCCGGCACTGGTTTATCCGGTGGGGCGTTACCGCATAAAGAGGGCATTTTACTGAGTTTAGCCAAATTCAATCGCATTTTACAGCTTGATCCGCGAAGTCGGACCGCCCGAGTGGAGCCGGGGGTGCGAAATTTAGCGATTTCTCAGGCCGCGGCCGCTTATGGTTTATATTACGCGCCAGACCCTTCTTCTCAAATAGCTTGTACTATTGGGGGCAATGTCGCCGAAAATTCTGGCGGGGTACATTGCCTTAAATATGGTCTTACCGTGCATAACATTTTGGAATTGAAACTATTGACCATTGACGGCGAGTTGTTGACCATCGGCGGTCCAGCCTTCGATTCCCCCGGTTATGATTTGCTGGCCTTGCTCACCGGGTCGGAAGGTTTATTAGGCATTGTGATGGAAGTGACGGTGAAACTCTTACCTAAACCGGAGCAAACACAGGTGCTCTTAGCCGCCTTTGATAGCGTGCTCGCAGCCGGCAATGCGGTGACTGAGATTATTGCCGCCGGGGTAATTCCGGCAGGATTGGAAATGATGGATAATGCCGCAATTAGGGCCGCCGAAGATTTTGTCAAAGTGGGTTATCCAGTGACGGCAGCGGCGATTTTATTATGTGAAGTCGATGGCCATGCGGAAGCCGTAGCGCAACAGGTGACAAAGGTAAAGGCATTATTGGCACAAGCCGGGGCCCAAGAAATTCGATTAGCTGAAAACGAGCAGCAACGTTTAAAATTTTGGGCGGGACGTAAATCGGCTTTTCCAGCCGTGGGACGTCTGGCGCCGGATTATTATTGCATGGATGGCACCATTCCGCGTAAACATTTAGCAACCGTCTTGCAACGCATCAGTGAATTGTCCAAGGATTACGGATTAGCGGTAGCCAATGTGTTTCATGCCGGTGATGGTAATTTACATCCGTTGATTTTATTTGATGCTAATCATGCCGATGAATTGAAACGGGCGGAGGAATTTGGCGGAAAAATCTTAGAATTGTGTGTAACAGTAGGAGGGACCATTACGGGTGAGCATGGGGTGGGAATAGAAAAAATCAATCAAATGTGTGTTCAGTTTAATTCCGCCGAACTTTCTCAATTTCATGCAGTGAAAGCAGCGTTTGACCCAAACGGAATACTTAATCCAGAAAAAGCTATTCCTACTTTACATCGTTGTGCCGAATTTGGCGCCATGCACGTTCATCAAGGACAATTACGATTTGCCGAACTAGAACGATTTTAAACGGGAGATTTTCCAAATCTTAGAGCCTGTTCAAAATCTAAAAATAGGTTAACCACTCACCTTGCGCATGACCACCCCCAACCCCTCCTTGGTAAGGGGAGGGGAGTAAGCACCACCTAACTCGCAGGGGAGATTCCCCGCCTTAGCAAGGAGGGGCTAGGGGTGGTGGTGCGTAAGGTGAGTTAACCCAATTTTTAACAGCGGTTATCACTAATCAACCAGAATGGCTTTGATTGAGATAAGATTGTTCTTTAAAGCCGGCTTTAATTCTTTCAAACACTAGGTCCATAAGTGTCTCCACCAATTTAATGGCTCTATCCAAATCATCTTGATTCACAACCACTGAATTATCCCCGTGAGCACTCGCATTTCTAATTCTTAGCAAAAATTTATCAAGTTCATAGCGTAATGAATATTTAGGTTTAGGATATTCGGAAATTTTTTCCAACCCAAACTCCTCTAATATTCTATTTAATACATTAAAACCAACATTGCTTTCAGTATTCACGGTGGGACAGATTTCAAAAGTATCGGATTGACGAAATTGATTTAGTTTATCAAAAAATGATACTTTATGTTCGAATTTTGTTGGATACTGTTTGAATTGTTTAAATGTAGATTCAATATGATAGACTAAGATTGGTTTGCACACAGTATCAATCGTCAATCCTAATTTGTTTAATTCTCGAATATATGTTTGAAACGCAGTTTGAATAAATCCTTCCCAAATAGAATAGACCATAACTATTGAATATTGAAGCAACAATTCTTTGTCAGATTCTGAAAAAGCATATCGTAAAGTCAACGTTTTGATGCTTAACATTGATTCACTTCTGGCTTGAAGGTCCGACCTGATCTCTTTTTCTAACAGGGAAGTTTCAGTTTCAGTTTCAGGAGTCATTTTTTCCCAAATATCCGCTTGGCTTCTGTTAGACAATTGATAATTCTGGTCTTTTGATTGTTTCCACCTCTTCTGGAGAATTTCTTTAAAACCTCATCAGTACGCACTTCCTGGTTAATCCTATCCAAAATCACTGTTGATGATTTAGATTGGTAATAATTATAATTTTCGCTTACACCAATGGTAATCACATCATAAAGGGCTGTAGCAAATTTTCTATCTTTCTCACTACGGAAGATGTCTTTTCCCAATGGACGTAGCAAAGCAAACACCTCTGAAAAAATTTTCTCGTATTTCGCATAATCGAAATCTTTATTATCTAACGCCGCTTTCATAAAAGCGCTCATGTGTTGTGCAATACTGCTTCGTACTTGACCTAAATTGTTGTAAAGAGAAATAAATCTTAACGCCAACTCTTCATGATATAACCGTTCGTATTGTTCATCAGTCAAATCAATCAATGCTAGAAAATCTTTATTTTCAGCCAATTTTTTGAGAAAATCATTGAACTTACTCGAAATATCTCGGTAAATACAATTCCGAATCTCCTGCGTAGTTAAAGGAGAGCCACCCGTATTTAACCGATTGAAGAGTTCAAAGCGCATGTCATAGTTACTATTCCATCGAAGAATCTCCACTCGACAAGTCGACCTTTTTATATTCAGTCGAAATGGATTGGGGATAGTTTCATAATTAAATCCTTCCAACGCTTCGACTCTATCACCTGCCGTTAAACACCAATTATTTTTGCTTCTAATCCCCTCATCTTCGCTTCGCAACACTCCAAAAAAGGAGAGTACGGTTGAAACTCGTTGCAGACCATCCACTAATTCCCATATTCCAGTTCCATCCTCAGCCACAAATATAGGAGGAATTGGGATCCCTAACAGTAGAGATTCAATAAAGCGTGTCCTCTGCTCTTCGTCCCAACGAAAGTATCTTTGAAAAGCCGGTTTAATTATAATTTCCTTTCGTTCATACATACTCATGATTTCGCCAAACGATACATCAAGTCTGTCGGTGTTTAATAAGTTTCTCTGCGTTTCTATTTGTTTCTGTAGTTCGGTGGTATCCATCTGTTATCTCGTTATTGATATGAATATTGAGTAGTTCTGAAATATTGGGGAAAGTTCAACTGGTGTGGAAGTCCAAATTTATCCTCCAGATTTCAGCAAGACTACCGAGTTGGCTTTGGTTTTGAAAAAACTAAATTTAAGTAGTGCAACAAAAATAATCCGGCAAATAATAACTATGCTAAAATCCCTGACTATTTCTGCTTCACTACTCAATAAAGATGACGATGTATAGATATAATAACATTCGACACGCCTGGTCGATTAAGTAATCGCTGAATACCACTTGCTACCAAACAAACCACCTTCCTTAGCTTTCCAGCCATTGTGTTCCATCATCTGTTTTAGGCGCCGTTTCAATTCTGGTTCCGGCCATTTGCCTTTGGTCGCGGTTTTGAACAGCGCCAGTGCATCTTCAAATTCCTTCTTATCTACTTTGCCATCATTGGCCGAAAACCGGGCTAACATCTCTTTCGCACGGTCTTCCGCATCACGTTCCAACGCGATGCCTTTGTCTAGGGCGACCTGTCGGATAATCGATAATCCTTCTTCTATGCTCAAACCGTTTCTGATACCTTCCTCCAGAATCTTTTTCTCCTCGATGCGGTCAAGGTATTGGTCATCAAAGACTTGTAGCATGATGTAATCAACAAACTGTTTTTTACTGTCGGCGGTAACTGCCATGGTAGGTACTCCTTAAAGTTGAGTGAATGAAAGTGAGGTGACACCGAAAAGCACAATTAAAGTTCGGAAAACCAAGACCCTCCAGAAAATAATCCTTCTTTGGCGGTCCAACCCTTGTCTAAGATCAGCTTTTTAAGACGTTGCTTGATGTCAGCTTCACGGAATTTACCCTTAGTCGCTGATTTAAACAGTTCAACCGCGCCATCAAATTCTTTTTTCTTGATTTGACCAGCAGTGGCCGCTTGTTTTAGAAATGCTTCCGCCCGTTCTTCGGCATCTCTCTCAATCACCAGTCCCTTTTGTTGGGCCACTTCACGAATGATCGCTAGACTTTCCGCGACATCAATTTCATTTTTGATGCCTACTTCTAAAATTTTCTTCTCTTCGGCCCGGTCAATAATTTGGTCGTCAAAGGCTTGGAGAGTAATATATTCCACGAATTGTTGCTTGAGCTGTTCTGATACTGCCATAGTATGTCTCCTTAAGATGAAGGCGAATTGATTCGCTTCTACTAAAGTTCTTATTCTTAGGAATTAAGAATTAAGCACCTGAAATTTGTTATCTGATAAGGGGTAATTAAGTACTGAAGCACATATTAAGTACTGAAGCATAAATTTTCTCGCATTTTCTTTCGCCCCTCTCCCTCTGGGAGAGGGGTCGGGGGTGAGGGAAAATACCGTAGAATTTCTGCTTCAGTACTTATCAGGTTTAACAACTCACCTTACGCACCACCACCCTTAGCCCCTCCTGGCTAAGGCGGGGAATATCCCCTACGATTCAGGCGGTGCCTACTCCCCTCCTTACCAAGGAGGGGTTGGGGGTGGTCATGCGTAAGGTGAGTTAATAAAAAATTTAATTGGTTGATTAATAGGAAAATTAAAAGTTTCCATACCTAATTCATTCTTGTTGTGCTTCAGTGCTTACGTAAAGTTTAGTTAATAGCGGAAAACCACTTAGTACCAAATAAACCTCCTTCTTTGACTTTCCACCCATTCTCTAGTACCATTTTCTTCAAACGTCTTTTCAACTCCGGCTCTGCCACTTTGCCTTTGCACGCAGTTTTGAAAATGCCTAGCACATCCTCAAATTCTTTTTTATCAACGACACCGTCATTACGAGCGAATTGTTCCAATAATTCCTTCGCCCGATTTTCGGCTTCTCTTTCTACCACCAGTCCTTTCTCCAGCGCAATTTGATGAATAATGCTTAGTCCTTCTTCAACACTCATCCCTTTTTTGATGGCGATTTCCAGGATTTTTTTCTCTTCTACTCGGTCAATATATTGGTCATCATACACCTGGAGCATGATATACTCAATCAGTTGCTTTCTTGTTTCGTCTGTTACGGCCATAATGAAAACTCCTAATAAAATGAAGGGAAAACCTCATAAAACATTAAATACCAGCAGAAACCACTGGTTAGCACGCTGTTAATTAATTTTATGCTAACTTAACAATATTATATCTCAAAAATTAGTCGGTGTCAATTGGAATGATAAATTTATAGCAGTGTAGGGTGCGTTAGGCACGTCTTTTTGTGCCGTCACGCACCTTTTCCGGTCTCAGGTTCTCACTTACTTTTTGAACATGGTGCATGGTGCGTTACGCTATCGCTAACGCACCCTACGCTCTACGCTCAATGCCATTAAGTTTAAGCTAAGGTTACGGCGTTGGAGTCCAAAGCTTCAGCTTTGGCAACGCCGTCTTACCTTAACTAATCTCGTCCAAATCTGAAGGTTTGGACTCCAACGCGGCTTAACTTAATGGCAGAACATGGTGCGTTACGCTATCGCTAACGCACCCTACAACACTTTCGACTGCGCAATATGTTGCAATAAATTTTGCACGGACTGGTGCATCACGTCTAACATTGGTGCCGGATAGAGACCGAAAAACAGTACCGCCAGGGCTAACGAGGCGAGAACAACGGTTTCGCGGAGATTAATATCTTTCAACGCCGCGACTCCTTCATTGGCCACGCTACCAAAAATGACTCGTTTGACCATCCATAGTGTGTAAGCCGCGCCTAGTATTAAAATGGTGGCGGCAAAGAATGCGATCCAGAAACTGGCTTTGAAACTGCTGATAATGACTAAAAATTCGCCCACGAAACCAGAGGTGGCCGGTAATCCGGAATTGGCCATGGCAAATAGGACGGCATACATGGCAAACCGGGGCATCGTGTTGACTACTCCGCCATAATCAGCAATTTGGCGACTATGTAAGCGGTCATAGAGCACGCCAACACAGAGAAATAAAGCGCCTGAAATAAAGCCATGAGAAATCATCTGTACCATTCCTCCTTCCATGGCCATGGCACCGCCGTCCATCGAGCCGGTATGGTCAAAAATTCTAAAGGCGATAAAAAAGCCTAACGTGGCAAAACCCATGTGCGAAATTGATGAGTAAGCAATGAGCTTTTTCATGTCTTGTTGCACAATGGCGACGAAAGCAATGTACAAAATGGCAATTAATGACAGGCCAATAATCAACCAATCCAATTCACGACTGGCATCGGGCGTGATGGGAAGACTGAAACGCAGGAAGCCATACCCGCCCATTTTTAACATGATGGCCGCTAGAATCACTGAGCCGCCGGTAGGTGCCTCAACGTGTGCATCCGGTAACCAGGTATGTACTGGCCACATCGGTACTTTAACGGCAAAAGCGACTAGGAAAGCTAGAAAAATCAAAATCTGCGCGGTCATGGGAATGCGTAAAGCATGAAAATCTAAAATGGCAAAACTTTGGGCCTGGTAGTGCAAGTAGAGCAATGAAATCAGCATGAGGACCGAGCCTAAAAAAGTATAGAGGAAAAACTTAATAGTGGCATAAATACGTCTAGCACCTCCCCAAATACCAATGATAATAAACATGGGCACTAACATCGCTTCCCAGAAGACATAAAAGAGCATGGCATCTAACGCCGAAAACACGCCTACCATGAGTCCTTCCATGATTAGAAAGGCGGCCATATATTGCGCGACTTTATATTGGATAACTTCCCAACCAGCGATGATGACTAACACGGTCATAAAAGTAGTCAGTAAAATCAGTGGCATGGAGAAACCGTCAATGCCCAAGTGGTAATAAACTCCAAACGTCGGTATCCATGACCATTTTTCGCTAAATTGCATCGCCGCCGTAGTGGTGTCAAATTCCAAATAGAGCGGAAGAGACAGCAAAAAGGTGATTAGGGAGATAATGAGGGCAATGGGGCGGGCCTGGTCATTAGTGCCCGCGATAATTACCCAGATGCCACCTAGAATAGGTAGCCAGATTAAGAGACTGAGTAGGGAAAAACTTTCTCCAAACATGTCTTGGTTTCCTTAAGTTAAAAGTTAAAGGTAACTCACCTTACGCACAACCACCCCCAACCCCTCCTTGGTAAGGAGGGGAGTAGCCTCTCCTTAGCCAGGAGGGGCTAGGGGTGGTTGAGTTAATCACTCAACTGACGCACCGTGGTAGTAACAGTGCGTAAGGTGAGAGGTAATTAGATTTGACAACTTCAATTCGATTTGACAACTTTCAAAAAGTTGTCAAATCTCAAAAATGCTCGTTAATTCAACACAAATACGCCTAATAATACCGCCAATCCTAACATCATGGTAAAAGCATAATGATACAAATAACCAGTTTGCAGGTGACGGACGATACTGGAAATGAAACCAACTACGGCGGCCGTCCCGTTAACCATCATTCCATCAATCAATTTGATGTCACCGGTTTTCCATAAACTATTACCAATATCTCTGGTGCCGCCGGCAAAAATCGATTGATAAAATTCATCAAAGCCATATTTATTGACCAAAATCCGATAGATAATTTGGAAACGTTGCGCTATCACCGACGGTAATTCTGGTTTGACCAGATACAAGAAATAAGCCGTCGCTAAACCCGCCATGGCTAACCAAAAAGGTAATTGCATCATGCCGTGTCCAATAAATGCCAAGACTCCATGATATTCAGCCGGTTCAAAAATTTTATGCGCCTCCGTTACCCAAATCGCATTACCAAAAAAGTCATTGAATAATAAGGGTTTGATGGTAAGTAAGCCAATAAAGACCGAGGGAATGGCCAATAAAATCAAAGGCAACGTGACCACCGCCGGCGTTTCATGCAAATGTTTACGAGTATGCTCATCCATGCGTTCTTTGCCATGGAAGACTAAAAAGAACATGCGGAAGGAGTATAATGCGGTGACAAATACACCAATCAACACGGAATAATAGGCAAACCCAGCGCCACCACGACCGGCCTGGTAAGCATGGTGAGCCGCTTCGATAATGGCATCTTTGGAGAAAAATCCCGCAAATCCTGGAAAACCGATTAAAGCCAGAGAGCCAATTAGCGCGGTCCAGTAGGTAATCGGCAGATATTTTTTAAGTCCTCCCATGTTGCGAATATCTTGGTCATGGTGCATGGCAATGATGACCGAGCCAGCCCCTAAAAATAACAATGCTTTAAAAAACGCATGAGTCATCAGATGGAATATCCCAGCGGCATAAGCCGAAGCCCCTAATGCCACGGTCATATAGCCTAATTGAGAAAGTGTGGAATAAGCCACCACGCGCTTGATGTCGTTTTGCACCAATCCTAACAGACCCATAAAGAAAGCCGTGATAGCCCCAATGACGAGAATCACACTCAACGCAGTTTCACTCATTTCATATAGCGGTGACATTCTGGCGACCATAAAAATACCCGCCGTGACCATAGTAGCCGCGTGAATCAACGCTGAAATCGGCGTAGGACCTTCCATCGAATCGGGTAGCCACACATGTAATGGGAATTGCGCCGATTTACCCATCGCTCCCATGAATAAGAGCAGACAGATTAGCGTGATGACTGACCATTGATAGCCCGGAATGATTTCCACTAAAGTATTTTGCTGATGTCCTTGATGCGCTAAATCAAATACCGGTGCATAATCGAGACTGCCAAAATACATCAAAACCCCAGCAATTCCCAATAAAAAGCCAAAATCACCTACTCGATTGACCAAAAAGGCTTTTAGATTAGCAAATATCGCTGATTCTCTGGTATACCAAAAACCAATGAGGAGGTAAGAAACTAAGCCTACCGCTTCCCAACCAAAGAACAATTGCATGAAATTATTGGCCATGACCAACATTAACATGGAAAAGGTAAATAACGAAATATAACTGAAGAAACGTTGATAACCAGGGTCGTCGTGCATGTAACCAATGGTGTAAATATGCACCATCCAGGAGACAAAGGTGACCACCACCATCATCAAAGCGGATAACGAGTCAATTAAAAAACCGACTTGAATATTGAGGCCGCCACTGCTTAACCAGGTATAAACGGTTTGATTGTAAGGTTCATGTCCTCCCATGACTATGTATTTAAACACATAAAGTGATAGGACAAAAGATAGGCCCACGCCTGCTATAGTGACGGAGTGAGCCACGCGACGGCTTACGGGGAATAACCCCGCAATAATAGCACCAAACAGAGGCGCTAACACAATGGCTAGTAGGATATTTTGCATATTCTCCCTTTGTTTGTTAAAGTTAACTCTAAAACTGACTCTTAAACTTACTTTTTTTCACTTCATTTGTCAAGGATTTCATCGGTGAAATTCGGTGAAATTTTTAATTAACAACAAAATTGCATTCTATATGCTTGTGGTTATAGTGTAAGAATTTCTACTCGTTCCCACGCGGAGCGTGGGAACGAGAAAAAGTTACGGCGTTGGAGTCCAAATCTTCAGATTTGGCAACGCCGTCTTACTTTAGCCAATCTCGTCCAAATCTGAAGGTTTGGACTCCAACGCGGCTTAACTTAATGGCATTGAGGCTTTAGCCGGTGGTTTTAAAGATCGGGGAGTACCGGCTAAAGCCTCTACTCCAAGAATGGAGTAGGGTTTCTTGG
>BS_KBA_SWE02_21mDRAFT_10000285_pt1 | contig 18539 bp, 19 predicted proteins | sample BalSeasSWE02_21m_FD_9196 | JGI IMG/M metagenome (IMG submission 9196)
CTCCAGGAGCTAAACTGTCGTGTCTTTCTTGAGGGATGACCAACATATTGGGATGTGAAAATCCGTTTAAATGATAATTGGGATGATCAAAAATCGGCCTTAGTTGCTCTGAAATTAGTTTAACTTCAAAACGTTTTTCAACCTTTTTGGTCTTGTGAAAAGCACTGGTATGGAAACACATTCCAATTTATTTTTCTATAAATTTAAAAAAATAATCAGTTAAAACTAAAAGGGGTTTCCGTCACTTTTCATTTATAATTCATAAATAAATATATTTAGTGAGAATTATTTTTAACAAGCTTTAGGCTTCGTTTAATGACATTTTTTTATTTAACTGATTTTTAATGGTATAAATTCTTATATTTAAAATCTATTAACCAATTAACTTCTTATTATGAAAAAAGTAATTTTATTGTTTGCCTCACTTTTTATTGTTTGCATTTCTTATGCTCAAGTATCGTATCTACAGTATCGCCATGTTCCAAGTGACAAAGAACAAGAGTTCTTAGAAAAAGAAACCCAATATTGGTCTAAAGTTGCAAAAGCAGCTATAGACAAAGGTGCAATGTCGGGTTGGGCGCTTTGGAGAAAAGTGAGCGTAACCGCTCCTGATGCCCCAAATTATGTGTTTGTGAATTCCTTTGCAAGTATTGACAAAATTGATCAAGGTGCAATTTGGTCTGAAGAAAACTTAAAAAAAATGGGCGTTTCTCCAGATATGGTAGAAACCAACTCTTTTACTACTGTTTCATTTGATTATTGGATGCAACTTGAAGACACAGTTCAAGGTGATTATAAATATGCAGTTGTAAATTATGCTAAGCCAAATAGTTTAAGTGGGTTTATCGAAGAAAACAAAACACTTTGGAAACCTTTTCATCAAAGCAATATTACTGGCAAAACTATGGGGATGACTTCATGGGGTCTAATGTCAGTTATTTATCCTAAGGGAAACCTAGCAAAATTTTCATGCTTTACTTGGGATGGATTTAACTCTATGACAGATGTTATGAAATTTATGAGCTATCAAAGCCCAACTGATTCACCAAGTCCTTGGGCAGATATTGTATCTAAATCAAAAATGGGTGAAATCATGCCAGACGGATTTGAATACAGTATTGTATACGAACTTGTGATGCGAATGTAATCACTAACCAATTTATTTAAGTATAAAAATGTACGCTTTTTTAGTGTGCATTTTTTTTATTTATGAATTAAACCAAATAAAGCAGCAATAGGTTTAATTCTCATTGAAACAATTCTTGAATAAAAAAGTTTTATAATACCTTTGGCACAATAAATGTCAATACAACCGTTATTACAACAAACTTTTTTTTATGTTTAAAAAGCTTATTGCCCTAATCATTTTGGTCCCAGTATTGGGAATTTCACAAAACACCGCCATTGGTAACAACGAAAAATTATCGTTTTCAGCCTCATATAATATTTCTGGGCTTCTTACAGATATTGCGCAAGTCACTATGGAAACCAGTGAAGTCAAAACCTCATCTGCTACATTATTAAGACTTAAGTGTTCAGCTACAACCTATAGCAGTTTTGACAGTTATTTTAAAATTAGGGATTTGTATGAAAGCTATGTAAGTCCAACAAGTTTGACTCCCTATTTATATAAACGAGATATAAACGAGGGTACTTATAATAAGTTTGAACAATATAAATTCAATCACAAGGCCAAAAATGTAGAAAGCATCATGCGTAAAAAAAAACGTTCTGGTGATATTGAAGAAAAGAAAACCGTTAAAATAGCGGATAAAACATTGGATATTGTTTCAACTATTTACAATATTAGAAATTTTGATTTCAAAAACATGAAACAAGGGGCTTCTCAAAAGTTTACGTTTTTATTTGATAATGAGCCTTTATCAATCAATGTCAAGTATTTAAGCAAAGAAACATTGAGCACTAAACTAGGGAAAAAAGAATGTTATAAATTAGCAATATCTTTAAGCGACACGAGTGTCTTAAAAGGAAATAGTGACAATTTATTATGGTTAACGGCAGATGCCAACAAAATTCCTGTTTATGCCAAATTTAAAATAGCAGTAGGAAGTGGAGAATTAAAAATTGCATCGGCAACAGGGTTAAAAAATTGATTAGTATATGAAATGAGCGAGAACAATTTAGTTGATACTAACCGAAATGATTATTTGCTAATTCCATCTGACAAATAAAAATCAAATAAATATAAACAGATGAAAACAGTATTTGTAGTTTTAGGTTTTATAGCATCGGTACTTTCGGTAATCTTAGCCGTAACACCCTTATATAAAATTGCTTTTTTAACCGCGATGGCTGCATTGGCCTTTGGTTTTATATCATTATATATTTCAAAGAAAAAACAGTTGCCCAAAAAATCCATTCATTTAATGTTTTTACTTACAATTATTGCGTTGTCAGTAACCACTTATAAAACCATTTTTACAACTGTAGAAGTTGGCGATACAGAAGAGCTTATTCAAAAAGAAGAAGAATCTGAGCAGGAAGCTATTGAAACATTGGAAGATATTGAAATTGACGAATAGTTAAATTATAAATTAAACTTTGCAATACTTCGGTATTAGCTTTTTTTTTATTTTATTTGGCTTCAAAATAGGGGGATTAATTCATGAAAGTATTCATTTTTGCATCTGCATTATCGCTCGTAGGCTCATGTGCTACAGAGCGCTATTCAGATAGGATTCAAAATTTAAAAGATGGTATTGTATTTAATGACAAGCAACAAATCAACACCTATGCAAACACCATTACAGCCAATGAATTAAAAGATGCAGTGTATTTTTTGTCTTCAGATGAATTTCAAGGTCGAAAAACTGGAGAATTGGGCTATGACAAGGCAACAAAATACCTAAAGGATTATTACGAAAAAGAAAGTATTCCTTCTCCTTTGGGAAAAGACTATTATCAAAATATTCCTGAATCCTTTTTTTTCAATAACAAGGGTAATTCCCAAAATGTATTGTCCTACATAAAGGGTACTGAATTTCCTGAAGAAGTTGTAATTATCTCAGCGCACGTAGACCACCTTGGAACAAAAAACAACATGATCTATAACGGAGCAGACGACAATGGCTCAGGAACTGCTGCTGTAATGGAAATTGCTCAGGCTTTTAAAATGGCCGAACAAGATGGTTTTGCCCCAAAACGCAGTATCTTGTTTTTACACCTAACAGGAGAAGAAGAAGGTTTGGAAGGATCTCGTTTTTATGTAAGTCACCCCGTATTTTCACTTGAAAATACCATTGCAAATCTTAATATTGACATGATTGGGAGAGTTGATGAAATTCATAAAGCCAATTCTGATTATATTTATTTGATAGGATCTGATAGATTAAGCACCGAATTACATTATATTTCAGAAGCTGCCAATAATGAGTTTACCCAACTTAATTTAGACTATATCTACAATGGTGAAAATGATGCCAACAGCTTTTATAGCCGATCTGACCAATATAATTTTGCTGAAAAAAATATCCCGATAATTTTTTATTTCAGCGGTGTTCACGAAGATTACCATCAACCAACAGATACTGCCGATAAATTAAACTATCCATTATTGGAAAAACGAGCCAAACTCATTTTTACGACAACTTGGTATTTGGCCAATCTTGAAAAACGAATTACAGTAGATAAACAATAAGACTCATAATTATTTAAATTTCACAGCAAAAAATATGAAAATATTACCGCCACTTTTTTATGTACTCATCATTTTATTGAGTTGTAGCACTACAAAATCAGACCCTAAAAAAGTTGTAAACCCAACGGTTTACGGAAACACCATTAATGCTTCGGAATTAAAAGCCATGCTATACACTTATGCTTCTGATGAATTTGAAGGAAGGGAAACCGGACAACCTGGGCAGAAAAAAGCAGTAGAATATCTCAAAGATTATTATATCGATTTGGGAATTCCTTCTCCTTTAGGAAATGATGATTATTTTCAAGACATTTCAAGTTCCTATTTAAAAAATGATATAAAAGACTCAGAAAATGTTGTGGCTTTTATAAAAGGCGCAGAAAAACCAGATGAAATTTTAGTCATTTCAGCGCATTTAGATCATTTAGGTGTTAGAGATGGACAAATTTACAATGGAGCTGATGATGATGGTTCGGGAACCATTGCAATTCTAGAAATAGCCGAAGCTTTTAAAAAAGCTGCAAACGAGGGTCATGGACCCAAACGTTCCATTTTATTTTTACATGTCACTGGTGAAGAAAAAGGCCTTTTAGGCTCTAAATACTATACCGATACCGATCCTATTTTCCCTTTGGAAAACACAATAGCCAACTTGAATATTGATATGATTGGACGAATCGATCCTAAACATGAAAATAACGGGAACTATTTATATTTGATTGGTTCAAATAGGTTGAGTACGGAATTGCATGACATTTCAGAAAAAATCAATAAAGATTTCACTGGTCTTAATTTTGATTACACTTATAACGATGAAAATGATCCTAACCGTTTTTATAGCAGATCAGACCATTACAATTTTGCAAAAAACAATGTGCCGGTCATTTTTTACTTTAGCGGTACACATGCCGATTATCATAGACCAAGCGATACCCCGGATAAGATAGAATATGATTTATTTGAAACCNGNACCCGTCTTATTTTTTATACAGCCTGGGAGCTAGCCAACAGAACCGAAAGAATTAAAGTTGATAAAGCTGGTACAAAATAAATTGATCTGAGTATTAAAAACAACAAAAGCCTTTCAANTTGAAAGGCTTTTGTNGTNTTGGGTGGAAGACCGGTTACAGACGCNNCGGTCTGTATCAAGACATTAACTTTGTTAATCGTCTTGANTCGATCCGTATTTTAAAATAAATGCTTCAAGCCNTTCTCTGTTCAAATTCTTCAACTTTTTTTCCAATTGAATGGCCTCTCGTTCGGTTGATTTAGTTAGTACAAGTTTTAATTGCCATGGAACACCTCTGGAAGTATACATTTCATAACTCGAATTGTGCCTTTTCAATCTTTCTTCAATATTATTGGTGTAGCCTTTATAGTATTTGTTTAAGCTTTTGGAATATAATATATAAACGTAGTAACACATTCTTAGGGATTTAAAAAAAGCTCCTCATTATTGAGAAGCTTTTACTTTTTGGTGCAGACGCTGTAGTCTGCACCATGACACAACTTTGTTGTCGTCTTGGGTGGAAGACCGGTCTCGAACCGGCGACCTCTAGAACCACAATCTAGCGCTCTAACCAACTGAGCTACAACCACCGTTTTTAATTGGACTGCAAATGTAAATGATTTCCTTTTTTATACAAAGATTTTTAAATATTATTTTAAATCAAATAAGCTATCAACAGCGGGGTAGCGTTCAACTGTAAATCCCTCACCATACTCTACTCCTACCAATCTGCCCAAATCTCTTGCTCTGTAGATGATGCTGTCGGTAAAATTTTTACTTGATATTGGGGTTTCAGGGGCATCACTTTTAGGGTCGTAAAACTGTGTTTTATAAGCTAAAACTGATTTCATTTTTTGATCCATAAAATTGGATACGTCTACTACGATATCTGGCTCCAAATTTTTCCATTGTATATAATGATACACCTGCTTTGGCCGCCAAGGTTCCTGCCATTCATCACTATCTTCAAGTTTAGTGTCAATCTTCAACAATCCACTTAAAAAACAAGAGTCACTCACCAATTTACTTCCTTTTGCATGATCAATATGCCTATCTTCAACGGCATTACAAATAACAATCTCTGGGCGATATTTTCGAATCATTTTAATAAGTTCCATTTGATGCTTTTTATCATTGACAAAAAAACCATCGTCAAACTCCATATTGGTTCTAAAAGCAACTCCAAGTAGTTTTGCAGCGTCTTCCGACTCTAAATCTCTTGTCTCAGCTGTACCTCGAGTTCCCAATTCACCTCTGGTTAAATCCAAAATTCCAACTTTTTTTCCATTTGCAATTTCTTTTGCAAGAGTGGCAGCACAACCTAACTCAATATCATCGGGATGCGCCCCTATTGCTAGAATGTCTAATTTCATATACTTTTCATTTATGAGATTACTTTTAATAAATTAAATTCGAAAAAAACTGTTCATATTTTCAAATCAATAATAACTATTGCCTATTTAGAACTCGTTTTTTCTTTAAAAAAAACCGTCATTACAAGTATAACTTGCTAAATATGTCAAATTATGATATTAGTCATAAATATACTCAATCTCCTGAAGTAATTTTATCATATCAAGTATTGATGAATTGTACAATCGGTTTTCAAAGTAAATTTAACAAACAATAACAAAAAATAATCCAATTAATGAGTTTGTTTTAAGTTGATAGTTGACTATTGTGTTTTTTTATAAAACTATGTCTTAAAGTTAAATTCTTAACTACCTTTGATAACTATACACTTGGTTCGATATGAATTGAACCTTTTAAAAATATTGAATAAGAACCTTTTAAATTGAATAAAAATGAAAGAATCTGCAACATTGACTAAACATACAGATTTAGAAAAGTATGGTTTAAAAAACGTAACTGTACATTGGAATTTGACTCCTCAAGAACTACAAAAAATTACTGTGGACAGAAAAATGGGTAAAGAGACTACAAATGGAACACTTGCGATTAATACAGGAAATTTTACAGGCAGATCACCACAAGATCGATTTCTAGTTAAAGATGATTACACTTCAGATAAAGTATGGTGGGGAAAAATAAACAAACCTATTTCTTCCGAAAATTTTGACAAATTACAAGCCGAGGTTGTTAATTATTTGTCAGGCAAAGAAATTTATGCAAGAGATGGCTATGTATGTGCACAACCAGAATTTAGAACAAATATCAGAACGTTTACCGAACTGCCTTGGTCAAACTTATTTGTTTATAACATGTTTTTAAGGCCAACCGAAAATGAACTGGAAAACTTTAAAGAAGAATGGTTGATATATTGTGCTCCCGGTTATGTGTGCCAAGATCCTGAAGCTTATGGAATTCGCCAAGGGAATTTCTCTATCATTAACTTTACCAAAAAAATTGCACTGGTTGGAGGATCTGCATATACTGGTGAAATGAAAAAGGGGATTTTCTCTGCCCTAAATTTAATTTTACCGATTGAAAAAAATGTTTTGCCTATGCATTGCTCAGCAAACGTTGGTAAATACGATGATACAGCAATTTTCTTCGGTTTATCTGGAACAGGAAAAACTACGTTGTCTGCCGATCCAGAAAGAAAATTAATTGGAGATGATGAACATGGATGGACTTCCGATAATACGATCTTTAATTTTGAAGGCGGTTGTTACGCAAAAGTTATTGATTTAACTGAAGAAAAAGAACCAGATATTTTTAGAGCTATAAGACCAGGTGCTTTGCTTGAAAATGTTGTTATAAAAGATAATGGAGAAGTCGATTATATGGATAGTAGCATTACACAAAACACACGTGTTAGCTACCCAATTTACCATATTGATAATATTCAAGAAACGTTATATGCCAACAATCCTAAAAACATATTTTTCTTGACCTGTGATGCTTTTGGTGTATTGCCTCCAGTATCAAAATTAACTCCCGGTCAAGCTGCATACCACTTTATATCTGGATATACTGCTAAAGTAGCTGGAACCGAAGCAGGAATTACCGAACCTGTTCCATCGTTCTCAGCTTGCTTTGGAGCGCCTTTTATGCCACTTCATCCAACAGTATATGGTGAAATGTTGAGCAAAAAAATGTCAGATGCTGGAGTAAATGTTTGGTTAATAAATACAGGCTGGAGTGCTGGACCTTATGGCGTTGGTGCACGAATAAAACTAAAATACACGAGGGCCATGATTACTGCAATCCTTAATGGAGAATTGGACAGAGTTGATTATGAGCAAAACCCTATTTTCGGATTGTTCATGCCTAAATATTGCCCTGGAGTACCAACTGAAATTTTGGATCCAATCAATACTTGGGTACAAAAAGGCGCATATATTGGTAAAGCCATACAATTGGCTCACTCCTTCCATTTAAATTTTGAGAAGTTTGCTCAAGAAGCCTCTAAACAAATTATTGAAGGTGGACCTTTAATTGATGAACATCATCATTTAGAAGAACACATTTAATAGGTTCTTATTTAAAAAGGAGCTCCGGAGCTCCTTTTTAGTTATTGTAATTAAAGATCATTTTCTATGAAAGTATAAAAACTAATACTTTTGGTTTTTTAAGGCTTTTTCTATTCTAGAGTCGGGAATTAACCATATAATGGCGACCAAAATAAATAATGCGCCACTTATCCAAACATTAAAAAAAGAAAAAACAATTCCTAAAACATACAGAACTGGTGAACTTTTCCCTTTTAAATCCTTACCTAAAGCCTTTGCTAAAATGGAATCCTTTCCGTGATCCTTAATAATAAGATTCTGCAAAATAAAATAGGCAAAGGCAGCACCTAACAATATTAAACCATATAAAAAAACCGAAGCCGAGGTAAAATGATTTTCACCCATCCAACCTGTTACAAAAGGTATTAATGACAACCAAAACAACAAATGCATATTGGCCCATAATATTTTACCAGTAATATGCTTTACAGTTTGCATCATATGGTGGTGATTGTTCCAATAAATGGCCAAATAAATAAAACTTAAAATATAACTTATAAAAACCGGAAATAATGGTTTTAGATCTTCAAAATCACCACCATGGGGAACTTTGAGTTCCAAAACCATAATGGTAATAATAATGGCCAAAACGCCATCGGTAAATGCTTCCAACCTTCCTTTTGTCATCTTATTTATTTTATCATTAAATGTTCATGTTTAACTTTAGCTATAGCCTGTTCAATATCATCGATTAAATCCTGTTTGGATTCAATCCCTACTGAGAATCGAATCAAACCATTACGTATTCCCAATGCCTCACGTTCTTCTTGGGTTAATGAAGCATGTGATGTTAAATATGGTGATACCATTGTACTTTCTACACCAGCAAGACTCATGGCCGGTTTAATAAGTTTCAATTCTTTTTGAAATTTTAAGGCATCCAATCCATCATTCAGCTCAAAGGACAGCATGCCTCCAAATCCTTTCATTTGGGATTTTGCCAATTCATATTGTGGATGACTTTTAAGTCCAGGGTAATACACTCTTTTGATGCCTTCAAGCTGTTCCAAAAACTTTGCCATTCGTTTGGCATTTCGGTTTTGAGCTTTTACACGTAAAACCAACGTTTTAATACTTCGTTCCAACATCCAAACCATAAAATCACTTAAAGAACCACCAAAATTTTTAGCAACTTGCCAGATTTTATCCATGTTTTCTTTTGAACTTGCCACTGCTCCAGCCAAAATATCGGAATGTCCTCCAAGATATTTTGTTGCTGAATGCATGACAACATCAATCCCAAAATCGATTGGGTTTTGGTTTATAGGACTTGCAAATGTATTATCTATTGTTGAAATAATGTTTCTCGATTTGGCCAATGCAGCAACGCCTCTCAAATCGGTAATGGTCAATAAGGGATTTGAAGGTGTTTCGATATGAATGACCTTGGTATTGGGTCTTATGGCTTTTTCTAAATCTGAAACGTCATAACCATTGGCAATAGTGTATTCAATACCAAATTTTGGAAGTTCTTCTCTTATAAAACTAACAGTTCCACCATATAATGTACCCTGAAATACGATATGATCTCCATTTTTAAGAAAAGCTAAAAGCATGGTACTCAATGCGGCCATTCCTGAACCAAAAATCATTGCAGCTTCAGCATGCTCTAAAGCAGCTATTTTTTTTGCCAAATAGTCTTGATTTGGAGTGTTAAAATAACGTGGATAACGTTTAATGTCCACCTCATCAAAAGCATAAGATGTGGCCATGTATATTGGAGATACTGAACCTTTAAATTGTTCATCTTCTATTTCACCAATATGAGTACAAATGGTATTTAACCCTAGTTTTTTATCTGACATAGCAGTGCTTAAATTAATGATTTAAAATTACAAATATTAATCTAAAAGCAACAGTTCTATGTTTAAAATGTAAGCAGCTTATTTCTTATAAAATTTAGCATATTTCATATAGGCCAAAATAGCTACAAGTGCTACCAAACCGGTTGCAATTGCAATAATTTGAAAGCTTGCTATTTGCTGTCCTGATTGATAGGAATGTAATCCTGACAAATAAAAGTTAACTCCAAAATAAGTAAACATAATACTTGAAAAGGCTATTATAGCAGCTAAATTAAAAGCAAAACGTCCACGAAGTCCAGGAACCAATCTCATATGGATCACAAAAGCATAAATCATAATACTTATCAACGCCCATGTTTCTTTAGGATCCCAGCCCCAATAACGTCCCCAGCTTTCATTGGCCCACATTCCCCCTAAAAAATTCCCAATGGTTAACATGACCAAACCAACCGTTAAGGCCATTTCGTTGATGATGGTCAGCTCTTTAATGTTAAGCAACATTTTTTCTTTATTGGATTTGGTTGTGAATATCATAAGAAAAAGTGCAGTGATACCCAAAATCATACCCAAAGTAAATGGTCCATAACTTGCTACAATAACGGCCACATGAATCATAAGCCAATAGCTATCTAAAACAGGTTGTAAATTCTCTATGGCTGGATCCATCCAATTCCAATGTGCTACCATTAAAAGCATTGCAGTCACAAACGCAGTCGATGCAATGGTCAAATCACTTTTTCTACCAAATGCCAATCCAAAAAACATGGTTGCCCATGCAACATAAATCATTGATTCATAGGCGTTGCTCCAAGGTGCATGACCAGAAATATACCAGCGTACAATTAGCCAAGACGTATGCAAAATGAATAAACCAACAACTGCAATTTTCGAGATGGTTATAATATTATTGACGGTTTTGTTTTTCTCTTTGAATATTTGAAAAATCAACAGTACAAACAATAAGGTTCCAGCGTATAGGTACCAACTGAACAATTTTTTGAAAATATCGTATTTGTTATATACAATTTCCATGTTGATCTTATCATCAGAAATCATGACTTCGCTTCCCAATTTTTTCTGATTTCTCTTAATCCCCTCAAGTACTTTGTTNACATTGGAATAGTCGTTTGATGATTTGGCTTTGTCAAGTTCAGCCAAATAATAATTGAGGCCGTTACTAATAAAAGCACCGTAAAGGGTATCTTTTATGACTTGGCTATATTTATTTCTGTATTCAATAGGAGAAATCCATTTATTGTTTTCGTCATCGGGAATTGGAAAAATCCTCAAGGTACGTCCTTCAATAGTACTGTAAAGCAAGTTGACCCTTTGGTCAATCTCTTTGAATTCTTTCTGAAATCCATTTGGAATTTGAGCTGAATACGCTTCCTCAAGATATGGAGATAATTTATAAGTACCGGTTTCAGTAAAAAAATCTCGCAACCTAACATATTTTTCACTGACATCAACACCAATGATCGTTCTAATGGAATCTCCTTTTTTTGGGCTTAAATAAATAATCGGAACTTCGTACCAAAATAACGGACTCTCTTGCATGGACAGCAACACCTGATTGGCATCAAAATCTTCATATGTATCATGTTTNCTTAGTTTACGTAAGACTTCAGATGCAAAGGTATTCATGGGCATCATTCTACCACTATAGTCCTGAATCACCAATTTACCAAATTCTGCAGCATGCTCAATTGGAGGAATATTGGCATTTATAATAGAGTCTATTTTTGTTTTTGAAATTCTGTCGTGGTCATGACCATCATTTTCAGTATGGTCTTGCGCAAAACCATGTAGTCCAAAAATCAAAAAAAGGATAGCTAAAGTTTCAGCTTTCTTCGCTTTTACTTTATTAAGCATATTTTTTAATTCATCAAAACGTGAATGCTTAACAAATAAGATGGCCATAAGACCGAAATACAAGAGAAAATAACCTATATAGGTTACCAAGGTACCCCAGAAATCATGGTTTACTGAAAGCTTTGAACCTTTTTCATCTGAGTCGAAACTTGACTGAAAAAAACGGTAACCGCCATGGTCAAGAATATGATTCATATAAATTCGGTAATTGTAACTGCCTTCTTTTTCATCGTTTACAGTTACCTCACTGGCAAAAGCTGAATATCTATTTTCAGTTCCAGGATAGCGATCTGCAATAAAATCATTAAGTTTTATACTAAAAGGAAGTGTTCTGATTTTAGCACCATATCTAAGAGCAATATCCAATCCGCCAACATTTATCTGTTCAAAGGGACGGCTCATATATTCTCCACCAAGCAATCCAACGCGTTTTGTTTCTCCTTTTGAGGTTACCTTTAGCATTAAACCATCATCAATGCCATCTAAAAGTTCAGGTTTTTTAACGATATCAAAAACGCCTTTAATGACCGGTTTAGGCAGCACCATTTGCAAATTTCCTATGACATATCTGGAGCGCAAATTGAGCGGTTGTAAAGAATCTTTTACCAATGTCCCGGTTGCCATGGTTGCCATGGTCATATATTCGCCTTCATAAGGAGAATTTATAAACAAACCTTCTTCATTGTTCACAATATTAATGGCACCATGAGTAAACTTGTTCAAGGAAATCAACATGCCATTTGCACTTATTACTTGACCATCCTTTAAAAAATAATTAAAAGGTTGACCGCCTTGAGTAGTGACAATCTTTAAATAAGGTTCTCCATTTTCATCAGGAATGATATCCTTTTCTGCGCCTTTTACAAATTTCTCCAATTCAAAAGCCACAGGTTGACCGTTATAATCCGTTTCAACTTTAAACTTGTTTTTCAGTCGATCAGAAAAATCCACTTTATACTCTTTTACCAAGCGTTGTTTAACACCATCAACTTCGTAATCCCCATCTATATATGCAGTTATATAGACTTCTCTAGACAAAAAGGTGTTTTCTGTTTCACCTTCCCGTATGGACATCATGCCTTCAAAACTATAATAGCGAGTTATAAACGCACCAAAAAGAATTAATATAAAAGCCAAATGTAAGGACAGGGTCACCAACTTTTGCTTTCTATATAATTTATACTTAAAAATATTTCCAATAAAATTAATCACAAAAACTACCATAATTGCTTCAAACCACCAAGCGTTGTAAATTAGCACACGGGTATACGGTGTAGGTGAAGTATCTTGATTGGCATCTAAAAATGTACCAATAGCCATTGCAGCTGCAAAAGTAATAAATAATATAGCTGTTAATCGAGTCGAAAATAGAATGTTGAATAGTCTCTTGAGCATAATAAGATTTCTAATTTATGTTGTGCAAATTTAATGTAATTAGTTTGTTTGTCTATGTTAAAAATAAAACTTTGGTCCTAACCTCTAGATTCAAAAATTTTAAGATATAGGAACGTTCCCATTTTACGTGCCTTGTATTTTGCATTCTCTGAATGTTCGCCTTCAAAATGTTCATTAATGGTTTCAAACCAAAGGTTTATCCATATACCAAAATGAAGTTCTGTAATTTCATGACCAGATTCTTTATCTACTTTAATATGAACTTCTAAAGGGTTTCCATAATACTTGGTTTTTAAAAACAAGCTGGATTCCCAAAACGTGGTAAGACGTTCAAGATGCTCATCCCAGTCTTTAATTTTTCCATTAAAAAAAGGTCCCAAAATTTCATTATTACGAACCTTTTCATAAAATGAACTTACCAACACATAAATATCTTCACGGGTTGTTATATCTTTTTTATTCATTCAAATTATAAGCTTAAATCATTACCCTTTTTCAAATAAAACGTTTAAAATTCAATATAATGAAATTAATGCTTATAATCCTTAAAGTTTATAGTGCAAATTTCGATAAGAAAAGCTTTTTATTTTATGATTTAAGTCATATTAAAACCGCTCTTTTTAAATATAAAAAAATCACTATTGTCTTTATATTCATATGAGGTCTTAATCTTTTGTGCATGATAATGTTTTAATTCTTTTAAGTAATTGAAAAAAATTATATGCTTATTTTTACAGCATGATTTCAGTTGTAATTATTGGCGCAGGCAATCTAGCGACACATATTTTTAAAGCTTTCAATAAAGCCAATAACGTATCGGTTGTTCAATGGTTTAATAGAGATTTAAAACGTATTGAGCCCTATAAAAACAGTGTTTCGATTACCAATGATTTTAGCAAATTGGTTGATGCCGATCTTTATATATTGGCCATTAGTGATGATGCCATTTCTGAATTTTCAAAACAACTTCCTTTTAATGATAAGTTGGTTGTGCATACTTCTGGTACGGTTGGGATTCATGATTTGGACAAAAAACACAGACGAGGTGTTTTCTATCCGTTACAAACATTTTCCAAGGACCACGACATTGATTTTAAAGATGTCCCTATTTGTATTGAGACCATTGAAAAAAGTGACCTTCAAATTTTGAAAGAGCTAGCACAAACTATTGAAAGTCCATATTATAAAATCAACACCGAACAACGCCAGATCCTGCATCTTTCAGCTGTATATGTGAATAATTTTACAAACCATTTGTACAGAATTGCACATGAAATAAGCGATGCCAAAGGGATAAATTTTGACATTTTGAAACCTTTGATATTAGAAACCGCAAAAAAAGTACAAACCTTATCACCATATTTGGCACAAACAGGACCTGCAAAACGAAATGACAAGAAAACCATTAAAAAACATTTAAAACTTATTGAGAACAAAGACCATAAAGCGATTTATGAGCTTTTAACCAATTCTATTATAAAAACACATGGAAGACAAAAGCTATAAAGAATACCTTAACCATATTACCACTTTTATTTTTGATGTTGACGGTGTATTGACCGATGGAACTGTAACCATAACGACATCTGGCGAATTATTAAGGACCATGAACACCAAGGATGGTTACGCCCTTAAAACAGCTGTTGATGCAGGATATCATGTTTGCGTCATTTCGGGTGGATCTAATGAAGGCGTAAGATCCAGATTAAAAAAATTGGGGATTACCGATATCTATCTTGGAACCCATAATAAAATGGAACAGTTTGAAGAATATTTGGATATGTACAACATTAAGTCTGAAAACGTAATGTTTATGGGTGATGACATTCCCGATTATACTGTAATGAAAAAAGTGGGTTTACCGTGTTGCCCACAGGATTCTGTTCAAGAAATAAAAGCCATTTCAAAATATGTTTCCCATAAAAACGGTGGAAAAGGTGCAGTAAGGGACATTATAGAACAAGTTTTAAAAGTTCAGGGCAAATGGAATGGCAATTATGAAGCCAAGTATGATTAATGGCAGTATTCAGTATTCAGCAGGCAGTTATTAGGTAAATTGCTTTGGCTACTATCTTTTTTGACCTATAATCAAACTAACAACTTTCAACTATCAACTATCAACTAACTAACAACTAACAACAAACTTTGAACTTTTTAAAACTGATTCGCTGGAAAAACCTGTTAATGATTGCTTTGGTGCAAGTGCTGATCAAGTATGCTCTGTTTCTACCTTTCGGAGTGATGACAACCTTAAATTGGTTTGGTTTTTCACTTCTTGTTTTGGCAACACTTTGTATTGCAGCAGCAGGAAATATCATTAACGATATTTATGATATTGAGACTGATTTGGTCAATAAACCCAATAAAGTTATTGTAGGCAAAACCATATCAGAAAAAAATGCGAACAATTTATTTATTATTTTTAATGTAATTGGAGTTGGTATTGGGTTTTATATCTCCAATATGGTTGGAAAAAATGCGTTTTTCGCCTTATTCGTGATCATTTCAGCTTTGCTTTACATATATGCTTCCTATTTAAAACAGATTTTATTGGTCGGAAACATTGTGATTTCTGTCTTGGTAGCGTTAAGCATTATCATTGTGGGTTTGTTTGAATTGTTACCCGTGATCACTCCCGAAAACCAAGCAACACAACTATCGATTTTTAAAATACTATTTAATTATGCCATTTTTGCATTTCTGATCAATTTAGTAAGAGAACTTGCCAAAGACATAGAAGATATTGATGGTGACTATAAAGCTGGCATGAACACTTTACCCATTGCAATTGGTAGAGAAAGGGCTTCGAAAGTCCTTTTTGCCATGTCATTGGTTCCGCTTTTCGCAGTGGTGTATTATATGGTAACTTACCTATACAAACAACACATAGCCATTGGATATTTTTTGGTATTTATAGTAGCTCCTTTGATTTATACTGTTATAAAATCATGTAATGCGGAAACCAAAAAAGAATTTCATCATATTAGTACTATTTTAAAATTGGTGATGTTCACAGGAGTATTATCCCTTTTACTTTTTAAATTTTTAATAAAAGCGTAATGTTTCACGAAAATCTCTCAAAATATAATATCATTTTAGCTTCAGGATCACCTAGAAGACAAGAGTTTTTTAAGGATTTAGGATTGGATTTTGAAGTCCGTTTAAAACCTGTGGCCGAAGAATTTCCTAAAAGATTACGCCATTTTGAAATCAGTGATTATTTGGCCCAACTTAAAGCTATTCCTTTTAAAGGCACACTAAAAGATAACGATATTCTTATAACTAGTGACACTATTGTTTGGCACAAAAATGAAGCTTTGGGAAAACCTAAAAACCCAGCAGAAGCCTATCAAATGCTCAAGTCAATGAGCAACACCACACATGAAGTGGTCACATCGGTTTCTTTTACAACTTCAAAATTTCAAAAAACCGTAAACGCCGTTACAAAAGTCACCTTTAAGGCATTGAGCGATGATGAAATTGAGTATTATATCAACACGTTCAAACCCTATGATAAAGCTGGCGCATATGGTATACAGGAGTGGATTGGAAAAATAGGCATTACCCACATGGAAGGTTCCTATTTTAATGTTATGGGCTTGCCAACACATTTGGTTTATAGCACACTTAATAGCTTAATTTGTGAATAAAACAAACTTTCAGTTAGTGCTTTTGGGTTTTCTACAGTATCTTTGCAGTTTTAATTAAATTACCTTTAAATGTTTATAAATTACCAAACCGAACTCATTGCAAGTGGAATTGTTCTTGTGTTTCTGTTTATAGTACGTTTTATCAGTCATGCTTTAATTAGAAAGATTGGCCGTAAAAGCGGTATAAACGATGCACGTATCAAATTGATTGCCCGTTACGTAACCGTTACTTTATTTTTGATAGCCTTACTTATTGAATCCTTTATTTTTGGTGCCGAAGCAAAAGAATTAGCGGTCGTGTTTTCTTCAGTATTTGCGGTCATAGGTATTGGCTTATTTGCTATTTGGTCCATTTTAAGCAACATCACTTCTGGTATTATCATGTTTTTTTCTTTCCCATATAAAGTAGGCGATAAAATTCAGATCCACGATAAAGACTTCCCGATTGAAGCCATTATTGAAGATATAAGGGCGTTTCAACTACATTTAAGATTGGACAATGGCGATTTGGTGACTTATCCAAATAATCTTATACTTCAAAAAGCGGTAACCTTGGTAAAAAAAGATGCCATTGAAGAATTTGAAGATGGCACCGATTTGATTTAATCTACGTTAAAGAAACATTAAAAGAGCCAAATAGGCTGCTTTACTTTATTATATTTGGTTCCAGCTAACTCTATTAATCATGCAGAAAACGTTTCGTTTTACATTTTTATTTGTACTTACCTCTACCCTTTTAATTGCACAACAACCTAAAAAACCCAGTAGTTCAGAAATTTTTGAATCCATTAAAAAACTTAACTTTTTAGGTTCGGTTTTATATGTTGGTGCACATCCCGACGATGAAAATACACGTTTGATTTCTTATTTTTCTAATGAAGTCAAAGCACGTACTGCTTATTTGTCGATGACTCGAGGCGATGGTGGACAAAATCTAATTGGTCCTGAAATAAGTGAACTTTTAGGAGTCATTAGGACTGAAGAATTATTGGCGGCACGGCACATCGATGGAGGTGAACAACGTTTTACAAGAGCAAACGATTTTGGGTATTCCAAAAACCCTGAAGAAACACTGTCATTTTGGAATAAAAATGAGGTTTTAAGTGATGTGGTTTTGGCCATTCGTCAATTTCAACCTGATATAATTATCAATCGTTTTGACCACAGAACTCCTGGGAGCACACATGGTCACCACACCAGTTCGGCTATGTTAAGTATTGAAGCCTTTGATCTTACAGCAAATAGCACTTCCTATCCCAATCAATTAAAACAAACAAGCCTTTGGCAACCCAAACGCTTATATTTTAATACAGGGTGGTGGTTTTATGGAAGCCAAGAAAACTTTGAAAAAGCCGATAAAACCAATTTATTGAGCTTAGATACAGGTGTTTTTTATCCTACTATTGGATTAAGCAATCCTGAAATTGCAGCTTTGAGCAGAAGCGAACATAAATCACAAGGATTTGGAAGTTCGGGAAGCAGAGGTCAAGAAATGGAATATATAGAGCTTATTAAAGGAGATTTAGCAAATAATAAAACAAATATTTTTGAAGGCATCGATACCACTTGGAACCGTTTAAAAGGTGGAAATGAAATTGGTGAAATTCTTCAGGATGTGGAACAAAATTTCGATTTTAAAAACCCTTCAGCCTCCATTCCTAAATTGCTTGAAGC
>BS_KBA_SWE02_21mDRAFT_10000286_pt1 | contig 18509 bp, 13 predicted proteins | sample BalSeasSWE02_21m_FD_9196 | JGI IMG/M metagenome (IMG submission 9196)
ATCTGGTTAACTGAACAAGGATCAAACCAGACCGCAGTCAAAGTGGATACCGCCAGATCCTTTACTGGCATTGTTGGACAGAAGATTTGGAATACCGATATTATGAATGAAATGACCAAATCGCTTACCAAGTAACGAGAGGGAGTGGATTATGAAGAAGACTATTCTTAGTACCTTGGTGTTATGTTTGGTGGCTTTACTTACTATATCATGTGCCAGCACGCAAAGTCGTTACTCAATGCTTATGGCAGATTCGTATTCTGCCAAACCTGAAGGGTACGACATCCAAACCTTCTATGATGATGACATACCCCAACGGCCGTTCATCAAAATATCGCGCCTTGATGTCCATTTAGAGAAGACCCATTTCATCGGCTCATCTCTTAATGACGCGCTGCCCGATTTGAAGAAACAAGCTCGTTTATCAGGTGCCGATGCTATCATCGATATTAAAGAGACTTCTTCCATGGTAGGAGAAACCAAAATTTATCACGTTACGGCTACTGGAATCCGTTACACACAGTGAGTTCGCGTAATTCGCGTAGGGTGTATAAGCGAAGCGTCATACACCATTCTTTGGAGTTGGCGACACTACGCTCCACGTAGTAACGAGCGATAGACCTCGTAGGTTTTCAAAATCTACGAGGTCTTTGTCGTTCAGGACTTGACTACTTAATAATTGTTTGTCAGAATCAGATTGACAGAATTTTAAAATTTTCAGAATGATAATATTGTTAATTGACCTATTCTGTTAATCCTTAAATTCGACAAATTCTGATTCTGACAACTGCGTAAAATGACCAGTTAACTACTTGGATTTTCACAACCCTTAACAATCCTCCATGAGGAGTAATCACCATGATAACTTTTGAAGAACTAACTAACGTCGTACACTTGATTAAACATAATCAACAAGTGCCCGCTGAACAAATTGTACATGAATATCAAGACTGGTATTCCAGTGAAGGCGAAACCTTCACCAAAGTGGATGAAGATTGCCATAAGTTTCAGGTCAACCGCGAATTTCAATTGCGTTATTTGGGCCAAGGACTCCCTGGCTTTGGGGCATTTCAAAATGACCCGATGTTGGGCAAGTTATTTGATGACATCGAACGGCAACGCGATTTGCAAATGGGGTAATCAAGTATGTGGCTTTGGGATTCCAACATTGTAAGGGCGTTTTGGGAAAAAAAGCACCCCACTCTCCATCTCCATTTGGACCGAGTATCTCGTGGTGAAATTGCACTACCTTCCATTGTGGTTGCAGAAATTCTAGGGGGACGTTGCGATTTTGCCCGCAAAGCGTCCCCTGAAGAGGCCCCCTTGGCCCACCGCCAACTCTTCGAGACGCAGAAATTCTTGGCGAAGTTTGAAGTGGTCATATTTGATGAACGTTGTGCAGAAGTGTTTAAACAGCTTAAACAACAACACAAAACGCATAAACGTCATGCCGATATGATGATAGCGGCGATGGCCAAAGCGGGGAATCATATTGTCGTGACGCGCAATCTCAAAGACTTCAAGTTATTCTTGCCTAGTCAGCAACTGGAAAATTGGATTGATGATTGGCCTGCCTAGGAAGGGTCTTCGACTCACAGTCAGGTAGGGTGGGCAAGTGTTTATTTGCCCCGCTTCCAAATGGTGGGCAACGATAAAGCCCGCGTAGGGTGTATACGCGAAGCGTCATACACCATTCTTTATTCTTTAAAGTCGCTGAAGGTGGATGACGGATGACGGCTTACGCCTTATCCACCCTACGCGGGCTACTTGACTGGAAGAAAATGTTCATGGTATTCAGTAATTCGCTGTGATAGAATAACTGAGATACTTCTCATCAACTTTTACAACCACAAACCGGAGTGACAATATGGTAACTTTTGAAGAATTTGCTAACCTCGTGAACTTGATTAAACACAATCAACAAGTGTCCGCGGAAGACATCGTGCATGAGTATCAAAACTGGTCTTCCAGTGAGGGCGAAACCTTTATCAAGGTGGATGAAGATCGCCAGATGTTCGAAGTCAACCACGAGTTTCAGTTGCGTTATTTGGGCCAAGGACTACGAGGCTTTGGGGCGTTTCAACACGACCCCACTGGGGCAAGTTGTTTGATGACATAGAACGGCAACGCGATTCGCAACTGGGGTAATCAATTATGTGGCTTTGGGATTCCAACATGGTGAGAGCTTTTTGGGAAAAAAAGCCTCTCATTTTTCTTGAACATGTAAAACGAGTATCTCACTCAGACATTGCGCTACCTTCCGTGGTGGTGGCAGAAATCTTAGGGGGACGTTGCGATTTCGCTCGCAAGGCTTCCCCTGAAGAGGCGCCTTGGGCACATCGTCAACTATTAGAGACACAGAAACTTTTGGCGGAGTTTTTCTCGTTCCCACGAGCCGCGTGGGAGGGCGAGCCGAAAACTATTTAGAATGTTGGAGTAGAGGCTTTAGCCGGTAGGGATTGGCACCCCATTAAAGGTCGTCGCGGCCGGCCCACCGGCTAAAGCCTCTACTCCAACAGGTTTTTTCTCGTTTTTCTCGTTCCCACGAGCCGCGTGGGAATGCGAGCCGAAAACTATTTAGAATGTTGGAGTAGAGGCTTTAGCCGGTAGGGGTTGGCACCCCGTTAAAGGTCGTCGCGGCCGGCCCACCGGCTAAAGCCTCTACTCCAACAGGTTTTTCTCGTTCCCATGCTCCGTGTGGGAACGAGCAGAAATGCAGTTGGGTGTACTCCCCTCCTTAGCAAGGAGGGGCTGGGGGTGGTTATGCGTAAGGCGAGTTAATAAGTCTAGTACAACCACACCCTCATCAATGATACCAACTTATCCGTGTCCACCGGTTTTGATAAATAATCATTCGCGCCAGCCTCAATACATTTGGCTTTATCTCCTCTCATGGCTTTCGCCGTTAACGCAATAATTGGCAATCTCTGAAAGCGTGGTTGGGCCCGGATATTACGAATCGCTTCATAACCATCCATCTCCGGCATCATAATATCCATTAGCACTATATCAATTTCTGGCTGTTGGGCCAAAGTTTCCAGCGCCTCTTTGCCATGTTTAGCGGTCAATGGAATCATTTCTTTGTCTTCCAAAATGGTCACCAAAGCAAAAGTGTTGCGCGTATCATCATCCACCACCAACACTTTTTTGTCTCGTAACACTTCCTCCTTATCATGTGTTAGCCCTGACCCTGTTGGTGTCTCTGGGGGTCCGACTCGTTGGGCGAGTAGCATGGTCACGAGTTCTGAGAGTTGCCCTGCGGAATGAGCTATGGCTAAGGTGAGCGTCGGTTTAACCGAGGTCAATAACAGCGTTTCCGCTTCGGTCAATTCGCGTTGCGCATAGATAATCACCGGCAGAGCAGTCCAAGGTGCAGTTTGCCGAAGCGACTCCAGTAGTGGTAAACCGACTGGTGATCTTAGTGCCACTTCTATAATGATACCGTCAAAGGTAATAGTTTGCAATTGTTGTAACGCTTCATTCGAAGTCATTGCTATCGTTAGCTGAAGGACATTATTGCTTAACAGGGCCACGATTTCCTCTTGAGAATGCGGTTGGTCGAGGACAACCAGCACCCGCTTAGTCATCTTGGCCAGAAAGGCTTCGATGCTCGTGAATGCCTCGCGTACTTGTCCAGTACTGATAGGTTTGACTAAATAACCAATGGCGCCCATCTGTTTAGCCTCTTGACGATGGTCAACGGCGGACATAAATTGCACTGGGATATGACGAGTTTGTGGATTATGCTTGAGTTTTTCCATCACATTCCAGCCATTGATTTGGGGGAGTCCGATATCTAAAATGATGGCCCGTGGTTGATATTCTTCCGCCAGTTGTAAACCCGTTTTGCCATCTTCGGCGATGAGACATTTGAATTGCTGGTCTCTGGCTAATTCCATCAAAATTTTGGAAAATTTACGGTCGTCTTCAATAATCAATAACGATTTGTGCTCTGGTTTAAGCAAGTCACGGTCATCCAAAATAGTGGGCCAAACTGGTGTTTCTTCCTCTACTTCTGGGGGAGACTTTATGACCACCGAGTCGTCGCTGGCCAACGTGGGTATTGCGGTTTCTGGCAAATAGCAGGTAAACGTGCTCCCGTGGCCGTCTTCACTGGCTAAGTGCAGGTCGCCACCAAGCAACCGGGCCAATTGGCGTGAAATGGTTAATCCTAAACCGGTGCCGCCGTAACGACGATTGGTGGAGCCATCAGCTTGTTGGAAAGCTTCAAATACTAATTCTTGTTTGTCTTTGGGAATACCGATGCCGCTGTCGATAACGCGGACTGCTAAAAAATTACCCGGCGTAGAGAGCTTAACCGTCTCCGCCGTGGTAGCCCGGTCAATGGTTAGTCGAACTTCGCCTTGCGTGGTGAATTTAAACGCATTGGAGAGGAGATTGTTAATCACTTGCTTGAGTCGTTGTTCATCGGTGATGATAGTTGCTGGTAAGTTTGGCGCCAGAGTGAGCGCAAAAGTTAGCTTTTTTTCAAGCGCTAGGGGACGGAATTTTTGTTCGATCGCCGTTAACAATTCGCTCCAGGAAACCGTGTCCAGTTGAATCTCGACTTTCCCCGCTTCGACCTTAGACAAATCCAAAATTTCGTTAATCAGGGTCAATAAATCCGCGCCCGCACTGTGAATGGTCTGTGCATATTCCACCTGTTTGTCATCCAAATTGCCGGCTTTATTGGTGGCTAATAATTGCGCTAAAATGAGCATACTGTTTAAGGGCGTGCGTAATTCATGGGACATATTCGCTAGAAATTCTGATTTATATTTACTGGCACGTTCCAATTCTTGGGCTTTGAGGGCGAGTATTTGTTGCGATTTTTCCAATAGCGTATTTTTGGCGCGGACTTCTTCTTGTTGGCGTTCCATGGCTTTGCTACGCTCCTCCAATTCCTCATTGGCGTGGCGTAACTCTTCAGTTTGACTTTGCAATTCCTCGGCCTGACTTTGTAATTCCTCCGTTTGGGTTTGCAACACCACTTGCTGATGTTGCAATTCCGTTGCTTGTACTTGCGTTTGTTGCAATAGCACCTGCATTTTAGAACGTGCTTCAATGGAATTAACGGCAATCCCAATGGTGGGCATCACTTGAGTGAGAAAATGCTGTTGCATGTCAGTAAATGCCTGGTCCTTACCCAGGGCAATGACTCCTTTCACGCCATTTTCATATAAGACCGGTACCACCAATAAATGGCGCGGCACCGTCTCTCCTAGTCCAGTTTCGATAGTAATGGCTATGCTATTTTGTTCGCGGGCGGCGCGTTCGACTAGACCGGTACTAAAGGCAAATTCTTCTCCTAAATTTTTGCGGCGGGTGTAGGCATAACTGGCTAATAATTTTATTTCCTCTTGGGCCATCGATAAGTCTTTGTTCACCCAATAGAATAATCCTACTTGCGCTTCGATATAGAGCGTCAAAAAAGAGATGATATTATGGGCTAAATCGACCAGCGTTTGGTCACCACTCATTTGCTCATGTAACTGTGTTTGCCCGGTTTTCAACCAATCCGCCAACTCGTTTTTATGGGTGACTGCTCGTAACTGGTGGGTCATATTCGCTAAGGCGTGACCGAGTTGGTCTTGTGTTGACAGCAAAGTGACTTCCTGAGTGTAATCGCCATCGGCAATGGTCGTTGCTCTGGCAATCGTACTTTTGATACTTTCATTTAATAAGCGTGAGGAGGTGACAATTTCCGCCACTTCATCTTGGCCTTGATAGTTAATTGATTCTTCTACCGTCTGACCTTGCGCGAGTAATTTTAATTGCGCATTGATTTGTAACAACGGAGTTAACAACAGCCGCCCAAACCGGTTAATCAGTAAGAGGACCACTAGACCAATAATTAGAGTCATGGCAAGAATAGTAATAGCGGCCGTTTGACGTGCCTGAACTGCGGTAGCACGCAATTGTGCCATTTGTTGCTGATGTTGCTGGAATTGTTGGCGGAGGAAGTCTATCATAGTTTGGTAACGGGGACGCGCCTTTTGCAAAATCAGTTGCAGTGCATCCTCTTTAGTAAATTCCTGGCTAAGTGCTAATACTTGTTGCGCCACGCTATAAAACTCTTGCCATTCGGTTTGAAAAGTCTGCAACAATTTGAGGTGAAACTCGCTATGGGCCTGGTCTAACTCATAGAGCGTTTCCAGTTCTTTTTGTTGCTGGGGAATTTGGTCGGCTAATTGCTCAATCTCGGTGGTCAATTGTTGCATGGTAGGTACATCAGTGACACTGATGTGTAACGTTAACCGTAACCAAAGGTCCCAGACCGAATTTTCTAATTGGTTGAGTTTAGCGATGGGAATCGCTTCATTTTCCACGAGGGACATCGAGAGACGTGCTACATAATGGGTGGCCCAAAAGCCGGCACCACCCACTAGACTTAAACCGCCGAAAATGACGATGGCATTTAATAATAATTTGGTGCGAATACGCATGGCTAAACGTTATTTCTCCTGAATTTGAGTTTGACGATAAAAGTGGTCGTTAATAAACTCTTTCAAATTAACCTCCTCCAGAATGTTCGCCTGTTTGGAAATATCAACAATGGTTTGAAAATCTGCTAACACTGGGTTAAGGTCGGTAAATGAAATGCGGTCAGTGGGATTTTGCAAACTATTGATAATCGTAGTGGCGGAATGTGGTAAGGATTTTTTAGCGGTCAATTCAGCCACTTGGTGAGAACCGGTGGTCTTATCTTGCTCGATCCATTGGCCCGCACGAATCAAACTGGCTACCCATTCTTGGATGGCGGCGGGATATTTGGTGAGCACGTCACGTTTGACTATCACAATACATTCGACATGGTGCGGAATCAGGTCTTTAGTCAAGACTAAAGTTTTTCCGACGCCATCCAGTTGTACTTTGCTACCATACGGCTCGGCTACGATGAAGGCATCAATACTGCCTTGTTGCATAGCGGGTTGCATGTTAGGGGGAGCAATGACTTTGGTAATGACATCGGCTAACGATAGTCCTTGTTTATTTAAATAGTAGCTAAGTAGCGCGGTGTGGGTAGATTTTTTATGCGGAATGGCAATGGCTTTGCCTTTTAAATCGGCGGCAGTTTGAATTGGGAGGTCATGTTTCACGGTGATTGCAGAGCCGCCGCGATGGGCTAACAAGATGGTTTGAATCGGTAGTCCCTGGTTGAATAAATCCATCGCCAAGGGCGATAAGATAAACGCGGCTTCCACTACGTTAGCTTTGAGCGCACCTACCATTTCGTCCCAGGACTTGAACATTTTTGATTCGATGTGAATCTGCTGAAAAGTATCATTGTCATGGGCCTGAGAGACCAGGAGTGGGAGATGGTCGAGTACCGGTAGATAACCGACTTTGAGGGTCACTTTGGCGGGTGAGGTGGATACGGTGTGGGGGGTGTCCGCGGCCCAGGTTTGGATACTGCTGGTTAAACCGATTAAACCAAGTAGGAGATATTTTTTAATTGGGGTGGTCATTGTCATGTTCCTTGTTTTTAAATAAATTTCAGTAGATTGGTCACCAGATTTCACTAGATTTGACAACTTTTTTAAAGTTGTCAAATCTTTTTTTATACTACACTAACCGCAAAACATTATAGTAATATTCATCTACTGTTGTACTTGAAGTCTGAGGGATAACACTTCTCGAATAAGTTAAGGAGTCCAAAACACGTTTTGGACACCCTACCTTAACTTAATGCTATTCATGTCGCAATGCCTCAATTGGATTGAGATGGGCCGCGCGACGAGCTGGGAAGTAGCCGAAGATGATTCCAATGGCGACTGAAAACAGGAAGGCCAGGAGGATAATCCCTGGGTCTAGCAGGAGAGGTACTTGTAACATATTGGTAAATCCCCAGGAGGCCAGGAGTGCTAGGGCAATGCCCAGGAGTCCTCCGAAAGAAGAGAGTACGACGGCTTCTACTAGAAATTGTAGTAACACTTCTCGTACCAGTGCGCCAATAGCCAATCGTGTGCCGATTTCACGAGTACGTTCAGTGACCGATACCAGCATAATGTTCATAATGCCAATCCCTCCCACTAGCAAACTAATCGCTGCTACCGTACCCAACAAAGTGGTTAACACCTGAGTGGAACCGGTCAAAGTGTCACTAATTTCTTTCATATCGGTCACTGTGAAATCAGATTGTACGGTGGGGCTGAGATGGCGACGTTCACGTAGTAGCGATTCTAAATCCCGCCGCGCTTGGTCGGTGGAATATTCTGGTTTCACGGAGACTTGAATTAAATAGATGTCTAAATTACCGCTCAGACGACGTTGCAAAGTTCGTAGCGGGATCAGTATAATATCATCTTGGTCCGTACCGGTGGTCGTTTGGCCTTTCTCGGCCAACAGTCCGATGACTTCACAGGCAGCTTGTTGCAGGCGAATTTTACTGCCTAGCGGGTCTTGTGGGCCAAATAATTCTTTACGCACGGTGGCTCCTAAAATGCACACCGCTTGACCGGCTCGTAACTCGTTATCGGTAAATTCTCGTCCCGATTCAATTAGCCACTCTCGCACCGTCAAAAATTCGTTGGTGGTACCCGTAACGCTAGTGACCCAATTCGCATTACCGAAAATTGCGGTAGTGCTACGGGAGGAAGAGGGCGCAACGGCGGTCAAGGTATTCAGGTCCCGCCGGATGGCTTTCACATCTTCCATGGTGAATAATTTAGCACCGCTACCACCGCCAAAACTGCGTCGCGGGCCGGCCCGAAGTATTAGTAAATTATTACCCAATTTGGCAATATCGGCGGTGACTTTGGCCGTGGCGCCGTGGCCAATGGTGACCATGGTAATCACCGCGGCTACTCCAATCACTACGCCTAAAATAGTTAGCCCGGAGCGTAAGACGTTACGACGAATTTCTCGCAGTGCTAATAAGAACGCATTCCACCACATCAGTTGTCCTCCATATTGACTCCCGCGTGGAAGTCCAAATTTGAAAATTTATCTCGTTCCCACAACGCTGGCGCGTTGCTCACGGCATTCCCACGCTGGCGCGTGAGAACAAGATAATGGTTACGGCGTTGGAGTCCAAAGCTTCAGCTTTGGAAACGCCACGCTGGCGCGTGGGAACGAGATAATGGTTACGGCGTTGGAGTTCAAAAATTCAGCTTTGGACGAGACTGGTTAAGGTGAGACGGCGTTTCCAAAGCTGAAGCTTTGGACTCCAACGCCACTTAACTTCACGGCATTCCCACTCTGGCGCGTGGGAACAAGATAAAAGTTCCTAATTTAAAGTATCCATTTCTACTAATCCGTCTTTAAAACGAATGATTCGTTTAGCATAAGCTGCCATGTCCGGTTCGTGTGTTACCATGATAATGGTCAAACCACGTTCGCGGTTAAAGCCTCTCAGCAATTCCATGACTTCTTGACTGCGCACGGAATCCAGATTGCCGGTCGGCTCGTCGGCCAGCAAGATTGCCGGTTCAGTGACGATGGCACGGGCAATGGCCACACGTTGTTGCTGGCCGCCGGATAATTCACTGGGTGTATGATGCTCCCAACCTTGTAACCCGACGATTTGGAGTGCCGCTTTGGCGCGTTGATGCCGCTCGGCTCTTGGGGTGCCACGATAAATCAAGGGCAATTCGACATTTTCCAGCGCGGAAGTGCGGCTGAGTAAATTAAATCCTTGAAAGATAAATCCTAAATAATGTCGGCGTAAACGTGCTTGTTGGTCGCGTGACAATTGGTTCACGGTAATGCCTTTAAACCAATGAGTACCCGTGGTGGGCGTGTCCAAACAACCCAGGAGATTCATACAAGTAGATTTGCCACACCCGCTTGGGCCCATGACGGCGACAAATTCGCCTTCATTGAAGCATAAATTAATCCCGCGCAATGCTGGCATGGCGGCCTGGCCTTGACCATAAACTTTGGTGATTTGTTGAAATTCTATAAGATTGCTCATTTGGCGGTTTTCACTACGTCTATCAGCAACGCTTGTCCTGGTTTGAGGCTACCACTTAATATTTCAGTTAGGCGACCATCGGAAACGCCAACGGTTACTAAAATGGGGGTGGGAATATCGGCCTGCAAACTCCAAACTTGTGGTTGTTTGCTGGCATCGTCCGCGGCCGGTGGTTTAGACGGGCGGCTACGGCTACTTACGCGCGGCCATAACATGCCAACCAAACCACCGCTATCTTTGGAGGAGGTTGGGTCACGACGTGGCGGAATAAAACGTAAAGCGGCATTGACTACCAACAACGCATTTTCTACCCGTTTAACTACAATCTCGGCGGTGGCGGTCATGCCCGGTCGTAACGACAAGTCGGTATTAGCTACTGCTAATAAAGTTTCATAAGCCACGACGTTATTTTCCACCTTGGCCGCATAACGTACTTGGGTAATTTTCGCTTGGTATTTGCGAGCGGGATAAGCATCCACGCTAAAAGTGGCGGTTTGTCCTGCTTTCACTTGTCCGACATCGGCTTCATCCACGTTCACATGCAATACCATTTGGGTGAGGTCTTCTGCTAGTTGGAACAATATTGGTGCTTGTAAAGAAGCCGCTACCGTTTGTCCTGACTCGACCCGACGTTCCAATACTATTCCATCAATGGGTGAGCGAATTACGGCTTTGGTGAGGTTGGAATCGTCCACTTTAAGTTTGGCTTGCGCTTCGGCAATTTGTGCTTTGGCGGAAATTTTACTGGCTTGGGCACGTTTGAGAGTGGCTTCGGCTTTATCCAAATCCTGTTGTGAAGATAACTTGCCGCCACTTGAAGTTTGCATTTGTTGGAGTCGCTTCAGTGCTTTTTGTGATTCTTCTACCGTCGCTTCCGCGTCCATTAGTTTAGCTTGTGCTAATTCGAGAGCGGCTTGTGATTGTGCCACTTCACCTTCTAGTTTAGCGGTGTCCAGTCTCGCCAATACTTGGCCAGTTTTGACTACAGAATTATAGTCAACTTCTACTGATTTAACGGTACCGGAAACTTCGGTGCCGACTTCTACTTCATTCACTGGTTGTAGTTGGCCTGTAGCGGTGACGGTGACGGTTAAGTTGCCGAGTTCTACGGTTGCTGTTTTGAACTGAAGCGGGGGATTACTGTTAGTTTGAAATCTGGCTATACCAGCGGTCACCAGTAAGGCGACGAGGATTAGTATTAGCCAGGTCCAGATTTTTTGGTAGGCGTGCTTCGGTTTGCCTAATCCTAAAGTTTGGCTAAGGTCTTGCTGATTGATGGTGTTAATGTTCATTTTCGAAAATTAGATCTCAACCACCCCCTACCCCTCCTTGTTAAGGAGGGGAGTCTATCACGTCAACTTGGTTGGCGCATACTCCCCTCCTTGTTAAGGAGGGGAGTCTATCACGTCAACTTGGTTGGCGCATACTCCCCGCCTTGCTAAGGAGGGGCCGGGGGTGGTTATGCTTTAAGGGACCACCAATAGATTTTTCTTTTCAACACACTCCGCGTGGGAATAAAAAAAATCTATTTTCCGGTTTCCTTCTGTCATTTAGTGGTAAAGGTATATACTCCGTCCCAAGTGTCTCCTGGTGAATGTTCCATAAAGTATTGAATTCGCTCCAGGTAAATTTTGTATAAGGGTCGGGCGGGGTGTTGTTGGTGCAAGGCGGAAAATAGTGAGGACGCTTCTTTCCAATGTTGACACCGGTAATGATCAAGGGCGCTTTCATATTCTACTAATTCTTCAAATTCACTGCGGCTTACTTGCTCACGTAAGCCTATTGGTTCAAAAATACCGACTGGGAGGTCTTTACCTTTGACGCGGACTCGGTCTAGTTCTCGATAAAGGTATGCGGGAGCGGCGGCTTTGGTGGTTTCGCTGACGATGAATGATACCCCATATTGTTTAGTGATACCTTCTAATCTGGAGCCTAAGTTGACGGCATCGCCTAGCACGGTGTAGGCCATGCGAAATTCAGAGCCCATGTTACCGACACTCATGGTCCCGGTGTTTAAACCAATGCCGATTTTGATTTCGGGCCAACCATTGGCTTTGAATTGCGGTTGCATTTCTTTTAAACTTTTTAACATTTGGGTGGCGGCGGCCACTGCTTTGTTGGCATGTTGGGAATCCGGTAACGGGGCTCCCCAAAAGGCCATAATTGCGTCTCCCATATATTTATCAATGGTCCCCCGGTAGTCGTGGATAATACGAGTCATGGGTGTGAGATATTGGTTCATCAAGTCAGATAATTCTTTCGGTTCCAAGCCTTCCGAAATAGTGGTAAACCCACGCACGTCGGAGAATAGCACGGTCATTTCACGATTTTCGGCCTCGGTGGTAAACACGGTTTCACCTAAACGTTTGTTCATTTCGTTTACTAATTCCGGGGGGATATATTGCCCAAAGAGATGACTTAGGTGATGTTTATTGCGTGTTTCGACAAAGTAGCCATAAGACATGTTGAAAATAAATAAGAATAAAATTAAGAGGAGAGTGGCGGCTAACGGGAATACGATTTGCGCATTCCAAAATAGCATGTTAAGTATAATCACCAGGATTGACAGGAGGAGAGTACCGAAAGTGGCTATGAGGGGACTGAAGAGAGGTAGCAACGTGATCATAATGATACCGATACCGAAAAATAGCCAAATTTCTACTTGATTTTCATTGAATAAGTGAGATTTGAAGGTGCCACTTAAAATACCAGAGACGATATTAGCGTGAATTTCTACGCCTGGAAAGGTTCTTTCTAGCGGGGTGGTCCTTAAATCTACTAATCCTTGCGCGGAAGTGCCTAGCAAGACAATTTTGTTGGTCAGGAGAGTGGGGTCGCTAATACGTTGGTGTAAGACATCCGTAGCCGAAATATAAGAAAAGGTATGATTGGGTCCACGATAAGGTATCCAGGCACTTAACTTAGAGTCAATGGGGATAATTTTATCGGTGAGTAATAAGTTAACGATAGCGTTGCCGGTGGCAGTTATTCTGGAATCAATTTCGATTTTTTCTACACCCAATGCCAACCGAGTCACGGCGAGAGCAAGGGATTCATAAAGTGCGCCTTGGTAACAGTAAAGCAACGGTACTTTTCTGGTGATTCCATCGGCATCTGGCTCGGAATTAAAATGGCCGGTGGTGGTGGCGCTGGCTTGAAACAGAGGTAAGTTGGCTGTAAATCCTTCTCCAACAAAAACTTGTTTCAAATCGTAGGTAGCGGCTACTGCTGCCGAAAAGATGGGAGGGGGTAATTGACCCGCTTGGGTGGCTACCGATGGATTGAGTTTAGTGGCCTGACAGGTTTGGGTGGCTTCGCCATGTTGATTTAGAAAGATATGGCCTAGTACCACTTTGTGGTGTTGCATACTGTGCGCAAATAAATGGTCATAATCTAACTGCGGTCGCAATTGGTTAAGGGTATCGAGAAAACTAGGCTGTTGTTGTAAAGGGCCTGCGGCCAATTCGTCTAAGCGTTTCAAGCCGGAGCTGTCATCGGCTTCCGCAAACACCACATCCAGGCCCAATACGTCAATTTTATAGGTGTCAAATAGTTGGTCCAGTAATTTGGCCATAACCGCTCGATTCCAGGGCCAGCGACCAATTTCTTTTAGACTCTTTTCATCAATATCGATAATAACTATTCTGGGATCATCTTTGATTTTAGGCAGGGTGCTTCTTAAGCGGACATCATAAATTTTATTTTCTAACGCGGTAATGAATGTAGAAAGTGCCAAATCAGAGGGTAGCCAATGGTTAGCGTAGAGGATAAAATATAAAAGGATGCTCATGCTCACGATGATACGTAGAGCATGACGTTTAAGTAGTGGTAGTAGTTTAGAAGACATTTTGAGTCACCTCAAATAAAATATTAACTAAATAGTTTAGCCATAGCCACTCCTGGGTCAGATGCTCTCATTAGGGCTTCGCCAATTAAAAAAGTACGTACTCCAGCGTTACTAAGCAAGGCAATATCCTGGGCCGTATTAATTCCACTTTCACTGACTACCACATGTTTTTTTGGAATATGTTCTAATAATTCCAAGGTGGTTTCCAAGCGGGTGATAAACGTATGGAGATTGCGATTATTAATACCAATTAGGCGCGGGTTTAAGCGTAGCGCCCGGTCCAGCTCTTCACGATGATGGACTTCGACTAGAATATCCATTCCCAAGTGGGTAGCGAGTCCGGCCAAATCCTGTAATTGGGCATCACCTAAAGCAGCGACAATTAGCAAAATACAGTCGGCACCAAGCGCACGAGCCTCGTATACTTGGTAAGGGTCGATGATGAAATCTTTGCGCAAGAGGGGTAATAAACAGGCTTCACGAGCTTGTTGTAAATACTGATTGTCACCTTGGAAAAAGTCACGGTCCGTTAAGACCGATAAACAAGCTGCACCATTGCGCTCATAGCTTTTGGCGATGTCAGCAGGATTGAAATCAGACCGTAATACCCCTTTGCTGGGAGAAGCCTTTTTGATCTCAGCAATAATGGCCACTTGTTCAACTTGTAGGCGAGCATTAACTGCTTCCACAAAACCGCGGGGAGGAGGACTGTTGGTAGCCAGATGACTAAGCTCTCGCAACGACAGTTTAGCCGAATTTTCCACCACTTCTTCCAATTTGCGTTTCAGAATGCGTTTCAAAACATCTGGCGTATCTTTATTCCCAATCTGGTCGTTGTTTTCTGCTTTCTTGCGGATAAAAAAATTTAAAATTTGCGAATTCATACCTATTCACACTGAAAATTTTTGCGTTAACTTAACTAATGCCGACAGTTTATCCAGAGCTGCTCCACTACTTAATGCCTGTTGGGCTTGAGCCACGCCTTGTGTCATGGTTGGGGCTACTCCGGCCGCATAAATGGCGGCACCCGCATTGAGTGAGACAATATCTCTAGCCGTCCCTGGGTGATTATTTAGTACGTGATGAATTAATTGAACACTTGCTGGCACCGATTGTACCTGTATTTCAGATAAATTGGAACGAGTTAAACCAAATTCTTCAGGCGTAATTTTATATTCCTGAATCTGGCCTTGATGCAATTCGGCTATTAGTGTAGGTGCGGCTATACTGATTTCATCTAAGCCATCTTCGGAATGTACCACTAACACATGTTGACTACCTAAACGTTGTAGGACTTGAGCGAGTGGTAGCACCCAAGTTGGACTAAATACGCCAATGACTTGATTAGGGGTCTGAGCTGGATTGGTTAAGGGGCCTAATAAATTAAATAAAGTTCGTACCCCCATTTCTCGACGGGGACCAATGGCATATTTCATCGCACTGTGGTGCCGTGGGGCAAACATAAAACCAAATCCTACTTCATTGATACATTGGGCGACTTGGTCAGGCGTTAGATTGATATTGAGGCCCAATGCTTCCAACACATCTGCACTGCCAGATTGACCAGATACTGAGCGATTGCCGTGCTTGGCCACCCGACCACCGGCGGCGGCAATGACGAAAGCACTGGCGGTGGAAATATTAAATGTACTCATGCCGTCCCCACCGGTGCCAACAATATCCACCAGATGAGGGCTGTTAACATTTACTGGGGTCACTAATTCTCGCATTACCTGTACGGCGGCCGCAATTTCTTCTACGGTTTCCCCTTTCATTCGTAATCCAATTAAAAATCCCCCAATTTGTGCTGGTGTAGCTGCACCAGACATTATCAAACGCATGACGGAGCTCATCTGGGACATAGACAAATCACGTCTTTCACATACCGCACTTAATGCTGATTTTATATCCATTTCCATGGTTAATTCTCCTACATGGTAAGGGTAATATTTTATTGAACTAAGATTTGACAACTTTAAAAAAGTTGTCAAATCTAAAAATAAAGTTGTCAACTCTGAATCTTAGCAATTCAGTTATGGTACATGATGAGAATATTAATTGGCAAGAATAAATACAGTAAAAAATATAAGAATTGAGAATGATTGAGGGGAAAAAGGGGAAAAGGCGTGAAACTAAAGAAGTGGCGCGCCCGACAGGATTTGAACCTGTGACCTTTGGCTTCGGAGGCCAACACTCTATCCAGTCTGAGCTACGGGCGCGTAAGTTTTAAATTAAATGCTACTAAAATCGTGTGATATTTCTATCTCACATTACTGTCAATTATAGGATAGTCTAACCATTTTTTCAAGAATGGTCAAACATTAATTGTTCTATTTTGAAATAAAATGTTTAAGAAGTCAATAGAGATTTAACCTCTTCAATAAAAATTATCAAAATTTTTCTTGGTAAAACTATATTTTATATTGTTATTTTTTTAAATGGATTTGACAATTTTTTAAAAGTTGTCAAATCTGACTAAGGCCCAAGATTTGACAACTTTCGAAAAGTTGTCAAATCTGACTAAGGCCCAAGATTTGACAACTTTCGAAAAGTTGTCAAATCTGACTGGGGGCTCAAGATTTGACAACTTTCGAAAAGTTGTCAAATCTAAGTTGTCAAATCTCACCTTCTCACCTTTTCAATCACCGGCGCCTCCCAACTACCAGTCACCTGATATTGAAAATTAGTCGATTTTTCTATCTCCGCCTGCAACATTTGTTGCATAACCAAAGTCGTCGCCCCCACGCCTGGACCACCCACGATCGTACCCACGACCGGAATCGCATTGGACAGATGAGGAGTCACCGTAATCACTTGATTATAAGTGTGCTCCACCAGGTACGTGCGACCTTGAATCTCAACCTGGGCAATCGGGCCTTGAAGCAAGAATTTATCAGTCTCGGCAATGCCGTTATTAATCACCCAAAACCCAACGATACTGTTAAAGCCTAAGCCCTTCGCAAATACGTCATGAAAATCTAACGCTAACCGTTTTGGTAGCGCTGACCAATCAAATAAGCCAAATAAGCGACCTATTCCCGGCTCCACGGGTAAAATTTGTCCTTCTAGCAATAATATGCTCAAACGTCCTCTTAACGTCGCCAAATTAAAGGCCCACGGGGGACCAGGCCATTGAGCATTGGCAATAATTTGACTGATTCCGTCTTGCACGGGTGGTTTCGGTAAACCCCATTCCTGTAACCACTGACCTGTATTATCACTGGTTACACTGCCTTGCACTACCGTTTGATGTTGATAGATTAAAGATTGCCATTGGATTTTACTTAACACATTTAAATGATTCGCCGTGGCTTCCGCCAAAATATCCAGCCCCGTCGCAGTCGGTTGCGCCGACAAATTCACTAGTCCTAACTTGACGGGACCTACCTTTAAGGTATTGCAGTAAAATGAAATTATTGGCAAGGTACGTGGATTAAAGGGAGCATTAGAATTGGACTTGCTAATCTCTTTAAGATTTGACAACTTTTTTAAAGTTGTCAAATCTGTAGTATTATCTTTAAGATTTGACAACTTTTTTAAAGTTGTCAAATCTGTTGTAGTATTATCTGTAGTATTAGCCTCTGACTTATCGAAATCAAAGAAGTTAATACTAAGTTGCTGGAAATTCAACTCTAGGGTTGGCGGTGATTGGTCGAAACGATAACGTATTTGACCTTCGATAGTCTCATTGGTGATAGCCGCTTCCCATTGCTCATTCGTGTAACGAGACTGTACCGCCAAATGGTCCAATTGCTGACCATAACCTACCAATTGCGCAAAACGGACATCCACTGCAATCGGGAAGCGAAGATTATCTGTAGTTGATTGAAGATCACGAGCAGATTGAGAATTTTTAAGCGATGATTGCACCTCTTCAAATACTTTTTGCCAGGCGGTTAACACTAGAGGCGGAATCACTCCGATGATGCTGACCAAAGGACATTGGGGCAATTGTGCCGGAGTCGTCCCCCACACCCATTGACCACACTGTAAACCTTGGGCATCTAGTTTAACCACACCATTTACTAAATCACCATAACGAAAACGTATTTCTTGAAGGTTGGGGGAAAGATTGGGGGCAAGATTTGACAACTTTTTGAAAGTTGTCAAATCTGGTTTGGTCAAATCTACGGTCAAATCTGGTTGCGTCTTCACTTCGATCAACAACGACACGGCTTGTTCCGGTAGTTTCGCCAAAGGAGATGGCAACGCAATCCCCAAGCCTACCAAATCACTTGCTATGACCATCTGAGTCTCACTGGTCGTCGATGCAGTCGACTCGTTTGGAAAATGGATGGTGATTTGCCAATTCATCCGGCCCGTTAAATAGCGCGAAAGAGGTAGTTGTAGGCCCACCGCTGGTATTTGTGCTAACTGTGTCAAAAAAGCCGCATCGGCTTTACCTGTCAGTTGTAAGCGAGTACGTTTCGGCACGGAATCCCGCAACGTGAGCAAAGACAAACTGAGCGGTTGATTAAATAATTTACCTTGCAAGCGATCCGCCGAGACCGATTCCTGAGTAAACTGTAAAATTCCTTTTAATTGCGTAATTGTTAAATCCAAAGATTTTTTATGTAACGTATTACGCTGAAAACTAATTTTACCATCGACTTGAGTCTTCCCACCAACAAATAGAGGAATCGCTAAGGTCAACTGCAACTCCATCGGCCCCTCTAATCCTAACATGGCTTCACCCACGCCCACCGTTTTCTGTAATGGACTTTGGTCCAGAAAACGTAAACCGTC
>BS_KBA_SWE02_21mDRAFT_10000287_pt1 | contig 18482 bp, 20 predicted proteins | sample BalSeasSWE02_21m_FD_9196 | JGI IMG/M metagenome (IMG submission 9196)
GCCCCAGATGAGAATCATTCTCACCTGGGCCATGCTCCTTATTCGTGTTCGTCTAGTAGGTTAGTAATACGAAAAACAGCGTGCAACGGGATAATAATGCTATCACCATTTTCTAGCCACAATACAACACAGCTAGGATTAATAGTCACCTCATCCACATCAGCTATTCTAGTTTCATCATTGGACATTTGTGAGTGTTGCAGAATTACAGTTGACATTACTCCCACGCCTCCGGGTCAATACCTGCATTTTCTAGTTCAGCAAGTATATTGTCACGAACATTCGCCATACCAATGAAGTTCAATGTCCCCGCCTCTAGGCGGTCTTCATCAGCTATATTTGCAAGGTATCCTGCACAATCCAGCGCATGAAGTATTTGCTGCATTTCATACACGTTAAAAGCACAATCGAACCGTATTTCAGAGTCTATTTTCACAGTGTGTTCACCTCGTTGTATTCGTAGTAATTGGGAGCACCAAATGACAGCGTACGCCATTCGTTTTCTTCTGCAATAGCGTATGCAGCAGAGGTTAAGAATTCATCAACGGACATGATAACGATATCATAATCTATTTGCAGTTCGTTCATTTCAAAACCCTTCCATCAGGTAATACAATAATGCTTCCATCAAGTAATAGGTAATTACCCTGTACAGGGTAGTTACCTATTAGTTGCTCCATCCTTTTTCTTTCATCGTGACAGGTACGCGCCCCTCTTTTACAGTGAATCGACAGGACACACCCGGGGCCGCTTCACGTTGCGCCAGCCACGCATAAGCTGCAATAGCAGATCGAAAAGAAATATCCATATAGATACCATTACGAAAAATATTGTATTTGGTCATTTTAGAGTCCTCGCACGATGTAATCGAACATCTCAAAATATTCTTGATCCGCTATATCGCCTTCCCACCATTGCGATGCTAGAGCTTGAAGTAACGTGGTTTGAAGTTCTGTTAACATTTGCTTATCTCCTGTCGATGTAGTGAGTATAACCCAATGAGAGCCAGGTGGTATCGTGGATAATACGTATTGACAATGTGAGTTATACCTATGTCAAATCTCATAGGTAGTAATACGTATTGACATTCGGATAGTACGTATGGGGGCGGTTATTAGACCCAGTCCAGGCCCCCTATATATGGACCCCCCCACACGTGTAAAATTCAAAAAAACCAAAAATGCTAATAAGGTGCTATAACTCACGTACCCTATATATGGACCCCCCCACACGTGTAAAATTCAAAAAAACCAAAAATGCTAATAAACTCACGTAACTGCTCCAATCTCTCACACCCACACGCCCAAATAGACCACTTCTAAAAACGTTCCTTGACACGCGTTACAAATTGTGCTATTATAATAATATAAGAATACAACTATATAGGAGCTATTTTTATGCAATCAGTCGTTTATAAAAAGAACCGTCTCCCCGTCTTTAAAGGATCGCGAGCTGCCGCGGAAGCCTACTGTAAAAAGTATGGCAAAGGCAATAACAAGTATACCATAATCTATGGCATAGAGCCTGATAAAACTGTAGTTGTAGAAACTGCCCCAGCTGTCGAAACTGAAAAAGCTGTTAAAGAAAAATATTTATGGAAGGTTCTAGAAGAGGAAGAATAAATGAGTGCAGCTTATGAAATAAGCCCGTATTCCGAGGATGCTCTCCCTGAGCAAATTTCGCCCGAAGGGGCGGAGATAGCTAACAAATACTTAAGCACAGGTTGTTCGATTCTAGCAACTAGCGACCAACTGGGCATTCCTACGTACTCGATTTCAGCAACTATAGAACAACCTCTAGTGCGCAAATACATCAATCGAATAATATCTGATACCGGATTTCGTCGTATGGAATCTATTATGCAGAAGGTAGAATCTTTAATTGATAAGAAATGGGACGAGATAGAAGAAGCAGAAATAGGTTCTAATAAGGACATTGCTGATCTTCTTGCTATGGCTCATAAGATGTCTCTAGATTTTAATAAAGTTCTAGCTGTAGAGACTGCTGGATCTAAGGTTGTTAGTCAGAAGAATACTCAGGTTAATCTATATGGTGAAGGCTCATATGGAAAACTTATGCAAAAACTTATAGAGGGAACCTAGATGTTATATAATCTTTACTATACAAAACACAATAGTAGACGTCGTAGAAATATGAGTCTTGAAGATATAAAAAACTTAACCGTAACGGAAGAGGTCCACTTCATTGGAGAAGATGGATGCCGCTACACTTTGAAAGAGCTAATTGGCAAGGAAGAAAATGTTAAAAATATCCCGACCCGAGATTACGGGGGATTATTTGCAAACTTACCCCGCAGCGAGCCGGTACCTGAAGATACCAGTGGAGAACTACCTTTCTCTGCTGGGGGTGACTCCGAATAGACCACAATACGCAATCTTAAATGCAATAAATAATCCTGCATATAGATTTATTACAGCATGTGTATCCAGACGCGTAGGTAAGACCTACATAGCAAATATAATATTACAACTTGTGGCACTCGTTCCTGGAACTACTGTACTAATTATCTCGCCGGATTATTCTTTGTCGTCTATTAGCTGGGACCTCCAGCACTTACTATTACGTACATTTGATGTTGAATGTACTCGCGACAACTTGAAGGATCGTATCATTGAACTACAAAATGGGTCCATGATTCGTGTTGCTTCTGTTTCCCGCGTTGATTCTGCAGTTGGTCGCTCTTACGACTTGATCGTATTCGACGAAGCTGCACTTAATAACAAGGGTGGTATAGCCTTTAATATGGCTCTGCGACCTACTCTAGATAAAGAAGCTTCGAAATGTATTTTCATTTCTACTCCTCGTGGTGACAACTGGTTCAAAGAATTCTTTGACCGTGGCTTCTCTGAGGAACCTGAGCACAATTCATGGATTTCTATTCACGCTGACTATAAAGAAAATCCTCGTGCTAGTGATAAAGATATAGCTGAAGCTCGTGCTAACATGTCCAAGGCACTATTCGAACAAGAATATCTTGCGAACTTTGTGACCTTCGAAGGACAGATCTGGGAGATTTCTGATGATAATATTATCGATCTAACTCCTCAAATTAATAAGATTGCTGCTAATCCTGGTATACTAGAAGTCATTGCTGGCTTGGACGTAGGGTTCCGCGATGAGACCGCAATGGTCGTGATTGCTGTTGAACCTCGTGAAGATGGCCTTAACAACTACTTTATCATTGACGAATATGTACAACATCATCGTTCTACTGAAGCCCACGCTATAGAAATAAAGCGCATGGAAACTGACTGGAATATTGAATACATATTCTGTGATCCAGCGGCTGCTCAAACACGCTTTGACTTAGCTGCTATATATGACATAACCACCATCGGAGCCAAGAAGTCCTTGCAGGACGGTATTGGGGCAGTTGGTGCTGTTATAGATAATGGTCGCTTATTCGTCCACGACGAATGTGTAGAAGCTGTATATGCTCTGCGCAATTACCGCTGGAAGGGTGATATAGGCGAAGATAAAACCTGGAATATTGAATCTGAAAAACCCGCCCATGATCGTGCATCTCATATGGCTGATGCAATTCGATATGCTATATATTCATACGAACAATCGATGGGTGGAGTGGGTTAAAATTTTAGGGAGATTGGGATGTGCAAGTCCCTGAGCTCTACGGTACCGCCTTGCACGGTGGAATCCTAAGGTGTAGCATAAGTCGTATAAAGATTAGAGCGCTACTCTTCTCCCGCTAAAATTTGTGTAGACCAATTTTAAAAAAAGTCCTTGACATTTACTTCAAAATATGCTATGATAGAATAATGAGAAATTAAATAAAAAATGTTGTGCAAGTAGTTTAATTATGTCTACCCTGAAAAGAATTCCAATAAAGTACGTACGGGATCGTGCAAAGAGTCGCTATCATAAGGAAGCGGCTTGCTATGTTTGTGGAACTAACGAGAAATTAGATCTACATCATTTATACACGGTGGACATAATGTTTACTAATTGGTGCAAGAAAGAGGGAATTAAAATAATTACAGTTGAAGATATACTAGCTTGTAGGGATGCATTTATTGAAGAACATGAGTACGAACTCTATGAGTATGTGAAGACTCTCTGTAAAGGTTGTCATACTCGTCTCCATACAGTTTATGGGCAAAAACCTTCTCTAAGTACTGCGGATAAACAATTTCGCTGGCTTGAGAAGCAAAAAGAAAAAACTGTCTAACTAATTTTAAGTGAGGTAAGTATGACTACGGAAGGTTCTAAAAATCCTACTAACTCCCCCATTAACTTCTCTAACATCAGACCTTTAGCTATAGCTGTAGTCAGTGTTGTTTTAGGATGGGTGTGGTTAACCAATTATTTTATCCCACGAGGGGAACACATTATTCTTGTACAACGAGACCATGCAGCAATGGTTCGTTCTGATGATATAAAAGATTTCATAACCAGACAGGAGGCCTCTAATATATATTTCACTAGAGTAGAAAGTAGTCGTATAACTAATGAACTATTACTTAGTGTATATCAATTAGAATTTAATGGCTACAATGATAAATTACGCCGGGGTGAAAAATTAGGTCCTTTAGAGGAAGCTCGATATGAGGAACTAAAAGACTCTCTGACAGTATTATTAGCTAGAAAAAGAGCATCTTTAACATCGGAGAGTATCGATGACTAATTTAGGAAATACATATGGGTTTATTTAAACAATTTCAATATTATATGAAACACCGAGGCCAGCCCGGTATTCAAGGACTAGAGGGATCTAGTGTTGAATCGGACACTGGAAACGCACGGTTTTATTATGAAAATGCTTATAATAGTATAGAGGTTGCTGGACGAGGTGTTAACTTATGTGTTGATAGCTGTTCAGAAATTGATATAAATATAACACAACCTTTACCAGGATTGCCCATACATGAAGGTAAAAGACTTAGACAAAAGAATTTACATAACTTACTAAATTTTCAACCAAATAATGAAGAGGACGTTTCCAGTTTTAGAAGACAACTTTATATGGATCTTCTGCTTACTGGTAACAGTTATCAATATTATGATGGGTTATATCTGTGGCACCTTCCTAGTAAACTAGTTGAACAAACTACAGGTAAAAATACCAAAATATTAAATTACAAATATAACGGTAATACTATCTTTCAACCAGAAGAGATTATTCATACTAAAGATAATCATTCTAAATCAGTATATACTGGAATATCAAGATTAAAGTCTGCATCTAACTCTATTAGAGTTTTATATAGAATGTTACAGTTTCAAGAGAAGTTTTTTGAAAATGGGGCCATACCAGGTCTTATTATAAGTACACCCAATATTTTAAGTAAGCGCATAAAGGATAAGATATTGGATGATTGGAGAAGGATATATAATCCCAGTACCGGGGGGAAACGTCCTATTATCTTAGATGGAGATATGAAAGTAAATCCATTATCACAGATAAGTTTTAAAGAGCTAGATTTCGCGGCTTCAGTAGCTCATCATGAGCTAAAAATTCTGAAAGCATTAGGAGTACCGCCTGTACTTTTAGAATCTGGAAACAATGCAAATATTAGACCAAATATACAGTTATTTTATGAGCTAACAGTACTACCTTTAACCACTAAGTTGATCTCATCTTATGAGAGATTCTTTGGTTATGATTGTGAACCTGAGGTAGTCAAAGTGAGGGCCTTACGCCCAGAATTGCGGGAAGCTGGAGCTTACTATACAGGATTAGTAAATGGTGGAATTATGACCATTAACGAAGCGCGAGCAGAGCTGAGATTAGATCCTAGCTCTGAGAAACATGCGGATGAATTAAGAATACCTGCGAACATAGCAGGAAGCGCCGGAAACCCCACTGAAGGCGGAAGACCACCTGATGGTGGAGCTGATGGGGAAGATGGCGCTAAAACACCGTCGGAGGGAAAGTAAATGAAAAATAAAATATTCGAACTGGTAACCCCATTCGAACTTGAAGTAAAAGACGGTGGCGGAGAAGATGAGCTGTTTATAACTGGCTATGCTAGTACATCTGATAAAGACAGAAGTGATGATGTAATTTTAGCGGATGCCTGGAAACAAGCCGGGGCCCTAGATAATTATCTAAAAAATCCGGTAATACTAGCTTACCACAATATGGAAAAACCGATTGGTAAAACAGTCACCCATACTGTGAATAAGAAAGGGTTAAAGATAACTGCTAAGATTAGTAAAACAGCTGGAGACGTACTACAACTGATCAAAGAAGGAGTACTCTCAACATTTAGCGTAGGCTTTATAGTTAAGGACGCAGATTACGATAAGAAAACCGGAATCTTCGTCATCAAAGATGTAGAACTATACGAAGTCAGTGTAGTTGCTATTCCAGCTAATGCAGCCGCCACTTTTAGTGTTTCTAAGAGTTTCTCAAATGACGAGGAATTCACGGAATTTAAAAAACAATTTGAAAAGTCAGAAATTATTAAGGAGACTTTAATGAAAGAAGAAGACACAAAACAGGAAGCAACCCCTGTTGATTTTACAAAATTAGCCGCTGATATTACTGCACAGGTTAAATCTAGCCTACAAGCAGAAGCCGCAGCACAGGCTAAGAAAGAAGCGGATGATCTCGCACGTAAGGATTCCATCCGCGTAGAAGCTACTACTGCAGCAGAGCGTTTGATTGCTGATCTACGTAAAGAGCTAGTAGCAAAAGATGATGCAAATCTTGCTGCTCTTACAGGTATTAGTGATGCTCTTAAAGCTAACAAAGAAGAAATGGAAGCTGCACAAAAAGCAGGTCATAAGAGCAAAATGCAGTTTGCCAAAGATGATAGCGGCGATGGATATAACCTATCGGACAACCAGAAAGATGGTTTGCTATTTGCTCAAAAGCTTAGTGGTAAAGCAATGCATGATACTAAAGCCTTCAAGAACTTAGTTACTAAGTCAGGGATGGATCACTGGGATTCAGGTATTGTAGATGGTTGGGAAGAGTCATATTCTACTCGTGTAGAAAACGCTATGCGCGAAATGCTAGTTGTTGAAGCTCTATTCCCAAGTATTCCAATGAGTACTCCAACTATTACTATGCCTATTAATCCAGAAGCAGGAAATGCAACATGGGTAAATAATGCAGCTTTAAGAAGTGATACGGCTCCTTGGGCAGAAACTGGTAATGGTACAGATACATCTACTGGTGCGGCACAAAATCACACATTAGCAGAACAAACTATCACAGCATACAAACTTGCAACACGCGAGTATGTAGGTTATGAAGAAGAAGAGGATTCAATTGTTGCTCTTGCTCCAATTATCCGTGATGCTATTACTCGTAGAATGGCCCGTTCATCCGATCTAGCTATTCTTCGTGGTACTGGTGATTTAACCGTTAGTGTTGCTTATGATCCTATTTTAGGTATGACAGGTCGTGGTGCATCTACTACGGATATTGAAGTATCTAATACTTCTGGTGGTTGGAAAGCAAACTTCGACGAAGATGTAGTAGTTGATATGCGTAGAAATTTAGGACTTTATGGTCTTAATGCTGCTTCTCTAATATTTGTAGTTTCTCACGAACTATATTTTGAAATAGTAAAACTACCTAACTTTAAAACTATTGATCTTTATGGTGCAAAGGCCACAATTCTCACTGGTGAAGTTGGTTCGCTATTTGGTGTTAAAGTTCTAGTATCACAAATGTTTGATAATACTGCTATTGGTAATAGCACTGTAGGAACCGTTCTAGGTCTTATGTGCTACCCACCTAACTTCATCAAAGGACAGCTACGTGCTGTTATGACTGAAGCGGGTACTGATATCATCAACCAAAAACGTGTTCTAGTATCTTCACGTCGTTTCGGCTTCCAGGATATTCATTCTGGTGTTGGAACAATCAATCTAGTTATTGCTAGCTAATAGTAATGTAGTAAGGGAGGGGGAAGTATTCCCCCTCCCACTTTACCTTGAGGGAACCAAATGGCTGATTTAATTACATTAGAACAATATAAAGAATATAGAAGCATTAATAGTACTGCTAACGATGGAAAATTTCAATCTTTAATCAGTCAAGTTAGTGCTCTTATTGAACATTATTGTAATCGTGATTTTACCACTTATGTAGGTACAGATAAAGTAGAGTGGTTTGATGCTCTTACAGAATCTGTAAACTTAACTTTGTTTCCTTTAATTTCAGTTACTAGTGTAAAAACATCCATAGATGGTGGAATAACACAAGTAACCTTAACAGTAAATGACCCCTCTGGCGCAGGCTACTTTGTAGATGTGGAAGTTGGAGAAATTCGTACTCAGAAAATGGGCTATAAGTTTTTAACGAGTTATAATACTCCTTACAGAAGTTTAGAGGTAGCCTATAAAGCAGGATATACAGTTTTACCAAAAGATCTCGAATTAGCGGTACTAGATTTGGTAGTATACTATCAAGAACAACAAAGTAAGCCTTCCCAAAGTTTAATGAGTGCAAGTATAGAAAATCCTTTACCTTACTTAGCAAACAGTTTCCCACCACATATTCGTCGTGTACTTGATTTATATAGGTATAGTTCATAATGTCAAAAAGACTTTTTCAAGAATTTGTAGATGCAATTGGCAATATGCTAGATGGTGATGTTGAAGAAGATTTATCTGAAGTAAATTTGGAAAAAGGTAAAGAGACTCAATCTGATACAAAGAGAAAATATACAGGTTCATCAGCTAGAATAACATTAGATAAAAGAATTCAAGGTTTTAATGTTCATGAATTTAGTATAGCTAATGACTTGAGATCTTCAAACAGCCCCTTTGCTGGTGATGCGGATGGGCGTAGCGCCGATGAGATAGCAAAAAATATCTCTAAAGTACTGTGGGGAGAGTTAGTAAAAGATTGGAAAAAATCTAGAGCAGTTGGTGGAGTATTTCCCTGGAAATTGGGTTATCATAAGATGTCAAAGAACAAAGAAGGAGGAGGTTGGCACGGTTGGCAGTACGCCTCTATGGGTCATAATTCTTTTAGATATACTTTTGCAGAAGATGAAAAAATGATGCTTCTTACTACAGGTAGAGGCTATTATACTGGGTTTGAAAAGCTAAAACAAACTGTATATGGAAAACTATTTAAAAGAATAAATGCTCTTCCAGATACTGGTATAAAAGATTCATATAGTGCTAAAGAAATATCAGACACTAAAAGGTATATAAACCCTAATTGGGCTTGGCAACAAGAGCAAATTACATTAAAGTATATAGCCTATTGGGAAATAGTAAAAGAGTGGAAAGAAAAATATCCAGCTTTAATTATTTTAAAAGATGAGAAGATTAAAATACCCAGTAGAGAAGATGCTGAAAAATTTGCTGAAAAAAATAAAGATAAACAATCTAATCAAGTATCTAGGCTATTAACTAAAGCAGAGGTACTATTTGCTGCAGACGCGGATACGGGTAAAGTGGATTCTGCTGTAATAATCAAATTTAAAGATGCTGTCTACAAAAGATTTGTGAGCCTTAGAGATTCGGACGAGTGTAAAGCAAAGCCGTTTCTTAGATATAATGGTGTACAAATAGGTCATGTTTTTGGGCCAGCAGCTACACAAGCAGCAATGCTTACTGGAGCACATAATTTAGTTGCTTTATCTGGAGATATACTTGGTGATCCAAATGAAACTGTAAAATCAAAAGTTAAAGAACATCAAGTAGTTAATCAAGATTTTAGTAGTTTAAAGTTTGATAAGGCTATAATAGCCGGTGCAAAAGCTGCAGGTGTAGCACCGGGTACACTAGATAAAATTTTATATAATGTAAAAGAAATATTAAAAACAGATACTACTGTATCTATTGAAAAAAAGTTTGGAGGAAAAGACGGCTCATTCAGATTAGTTATCACAAGACTTGAAAATTCTGAAGATAATATGGCTGGTGGAGCTGCAATTAGTAGTTTAATAACAGAAATACGTACTTTATTAAATGAAGTAAACAGTAAAATAGGCGGACAGCAGTGGTCAACAAATGAAGGTATAGCCACAGCGTTGGCCAGTATGCCAGGTAGTGACTCTTTTATAGATATTGTAGAGTTTCAAATAACAGAAGCCTTTCAAGGTCGTAAACGAAAAAATGTAAAAATATTAAATAAAGGTAAAACTAGCTCTAAAACTACTGTTAATACTACATACCATAATTCACCTTTAATTAAAGGTGCCTCTGCTACTAAAAATGCTTCAAGAAAAAAAGTAGCAGATAAACATATTGCTGAAAAAAGTACCCCTGATGCATCAGATAGAGATATAGTTGAACTAATTAATACTAAACTGCATGATCAAATCCAAAAAAATATGGGAAAAGGTGGAGCAAGAAATATTCTTAATTATAGAACAGGTAGGTTTGCCCATTCAGCTAAAGTTATGAAATTTATGGAAAATAAATCAGGAAAAACGGCAAGTGCTGTTGTAAAATATCAAATAAATCCTTATGGAACTTTTGAGCCGGGTGGAAAACTATATTCTCCAGGAAGAAATCCTCAAGGTATATTTGCACGTAGTATTAGACAAATATTACAAGAAGAACAGCTTGCATCATATACTAGAGTAATGGTGAACACACATGGCTAGTAAAAGAACTCAAATTGTATTTGCACTCGTAGACCTATTTAAAGGGACGCTTGATGGGGCAACTCTTCCATATACTACTAATATGTATGAGAATGTTTATCCTACCCAGATATTTTTTGATGAAGTAACAGACTTCCCTACTATATGTCTATCTCAAGGAGTAGAGACTAGACAATACTTGCCCGGTAACTTTAAGTGGGCCTTTCTAGGGATTACTATAAGAATATATGTAAATCAAGAAAATGCAAAAGATGCTTTAGAAGCAATTTTTGCCGATATAGAATTACTTCTGGATAACAATAATACTCTTATTGTAGATGGCAATAGCCTATGTACTGACATAAGAATACAAACTATCTCAGATGATGAAGGATTATTAGAACCTATTGGAGTTGGAGAGATCGAACTACGGGTTCAATATCCAGTTTAATAAATTAATAGATAAGGAGATTAAATAATGGCCTTTAGTTTAACAAGAAATGCCAAACTATATGTTTCTACTTCGCAAGTACTTGGAAGTATGACTAGTAGTAATACATGGGAAATTCCAATTATGGATGGTTTCTCATTTTCAGCTGCCACTTCAAACCAGGAAATCACTATTAGTGAAGCTGGTGCTACCCCCAATAGAGGGCAGAAAGTATTTACAACAGCAATTGAACCTGTAACTTGGAGTCTTTCAAATTATATGCGTCCTCGTGAACACGGGGCCCTAGCAGCAGAACAGGCGGACTGTGTAGAAAGAATATTATGGGAAGGTTTAGCGGGTAAAGCGGCCGGAAACACTGTAGCAACTAATGTGGATGGACTAGCAACAACTTTGGGTGTTTCTGCTGGAACAGGTTGTGCAATAGATTTTCTAGCATCTAATAGTAATGAGTTGATTCAACTTAGCTTAGTATTTAGATTAGATACAGTATGGTACCATATTACAGGTGTTGTAGTAGATACCGCTGAAATTGACTTCTCAATTGATGCTATTGCATCTATCGCTTGGGGTGGTTTCGGACTAACTATTGTAGAAGTTACAGATCCTGTTTGGACTGGTGTTACTTTAGCTGCGGAAATTACCTCACCGGGTTCAGGTGACTATATTTTAGCGCCAACAACTGGAACTCTTGGTTGCATCAGAAATAAATTATCTGTAGTAACTCTTATCGGAGCTAGTGGTGGTGAAAGCTATAGTGCTAAAACGTATGCCTGCCCATTAACAGGAGGATCGCTTAGTATTGCTAATAATATTACATTCTTAACTCCAGAAGCTTTGGGTGTTGTAAATAGACCGTGTGGACACTTTACAGGTGCCCGTACTATTTCAGGCAATATGACAGCTTATTTAAATAATGCTACAAATGGAACTGCTGATCTAATGACAGATCTATTAACATATGCTAATACTGGTAATGCTAATCCTACTGAATTCTCATTAGTTATTGATGTTGGTGGAGCTGCTGTTCCTTATATCGAATTTGATATGCCAACTACTCATATAACCATACCTTCTATTAATATAGAAGATGTAGTAGCAGTAGATATTCCGTTTACAGCTTTACCACATAATGGTACTGATTACGATCTAGCTTCAAATAATGAACTAGTAGTTACTTACTACCCATCGCCAGCGTAATAACAATAATCAAGGTGGCCCGAAAGGGCCACCTATTTTAAAGGAATCAGATGAGCTTTTATTTTAAGAATGATACCAATATTTATATATCCACCGCAGCTACTATAGGAGCGGCCACTAGTGGAAATACTAATAAAATTAAAATAAAAGATCTCAGCTTCAATCAAGATAGTACTAGTGTTGATATTAGTAGAAAAACAGTGAAAACCGATTCTATAAGAGCCTCAAAATTTGTTGTAGAAGATATTAAAGAAGTAAGTTTTTCTTTTACAACATATTTACAGCCTTTTCTTATTACTACTGTTAGAGTTCCTGATGAGTATTTGTGGTTAAGTTTAATGGGTTCAAATACTATAAATAGGGGTGCTTCTCTTTCTTCTATTAGTTTTGCAAATGGTAATGTGGCCTCCCTGCTACCTCTTATTATTTGGATAGAAAATGCAGGAACTTATATTAGATTAGACTCAGCAGTAATAACTGAAGCAGATATATCTTTAAATATTGAGTCTTTAGGAACAGTAGAGTGGAAGGGTACAGCTTTAGCTATAGATACAGAAGCTAGTGCTCCTGCAGCGTATACAGATAGAAGTACACGAACAGAGTTTTTAAAAACCAAACTTAGTGTACTAGATTTAACAGTTGGAACTATACAATATGATGTAGCACTAACTGGAGGAACAATAAAGATAACAAATGATGTAGATTTTTACGGAAGAAAACCACTCGGAGAAGTTGGTACAATCGTAGGACATCAAACAAAAAATAGAAAGATAGAAGGAACATTAGAGCTATACTTAAAAAGTATAACTACTGGCAGTTTAGAATTATATACAGACATATTAAATAATATAAGTTCTAGTACATATGAAGCTGATCAGTATGCAGTACTTGATATACAAATAGGCGGAATAACTGCTCCTTATATAAATTTTTCAATACCTAAAGCTAGTATTGATATACCACAAATTGGATTTGATGATGTATTTACAATATCTGTGCCTTTTGCGGCAGATGAGACATCTGACAACTATTGTGTTATTCAATTTTATGCTTAACTTTTAACTTAATGAGGTAATTATACCATGGATTCATCCTTAAAAAATATGCTGTTACCAGAAAAAACGGTAACTATTGATTTCCCGGGCCTAGAGGGCCTAACTTTTAGTTTAAGTTATCTATCGAAAGATAGTAACCAGAAGTTACTAAAACGTTGTCAAAAAACTAAATACGATTCAAGAACGCGTCAACCTATGGAAGAGCTTAATGAAGAGATGTTCCTATCCGAATACACTAAAGCAGTTGTAAAGGGTTGGGAAGGCTTCAAATTTAAATATCTTTTAGAGTTTGGCGTTTTTGATATTTCTGCCTATGATCCCGATGACTTTATAGTCTATTCTGAAGAGAACGCATTACTTCTTCTACAAAATAGTAATGTATTTGATAGTTGGCTAAGCGAGGTCTTATCAGAACTAACAAATTTTACGAAGACCAATACGAAAGAGAAGCAAAAAGAATCGAAAGCTACATCAAAGAAAGTAGTGGCGGATTAACTAAAACCCAATATATAGAGATGTGCGAACTGATGGGCAACCCTATACTAGAAGAAGATATGCCTATTGAGAGACAAGATCTTTCAGAAGAAACCCAAATAGTTTTCGGCATATATGATTTTCTTCCAAGTAGGTGGGAGGGTATGTCAGGAACTTATATGGGTAAAGACTTAACTCTATTACCAACTCTATTAGAAGGTTGGGACTCTAGTATACAACAGTATGCTTGGAGTATTATTCAAGTAATAGATTATTATGTAGCAGAAGATATTAGCAGAAAACAAAAAGCTGCTAGTAAATCAAAAAAATCAGGGAGCTAATTAATGGCAGGCAATGATAGAAAAGTAAGATTAGAACTACTACTGAAATCAGTAGGGGTTGATGCTGCCATTAGTTCTTTAGAAAAGCTTGATAAAAAGATTAAAACTACTGGAAAAGTTACTGGACAACTTACTGAAGAACAAAGTAAATTAAATAGAAATATGAGAGGTGTTGCCCAATCTTCAAATAGAGCGGGTAAAGACCAAGCTAGAATGATGCAAGGAATGGGCGGACTGGTGCAAGCGTATGCTACTATAGCAGCAAACGTTTATGCACTTAGCACCGCCTTTAATATTTTAAAGAGGGCTGCAGATCTTTCTAGTATGTTAAAGTCTGCTGAAGACTATAGTAATAAATATGGTGTCAGTGTAAGAAGAGTTGTAGAAGGTTTACAAAAAGCTACGGGTGGAGCATTTGATTTAGCAGAAGCACTACCTTCTGTAAATAAAGCTATTTCTGCCGGTATTAGCATAGATAAAATTGAAAAATTAGGTATAGCAGCTACTAAGGCTTCACAAACTTTTGGGGGTTCTGCTTCCGAGGCGTTGAGTAGATTTATCAGTGCAGCCCAGCGTGGGCGTACTGAAATTATTCAAACTCTTGGTATTGTTATTAAAACTGATGAAGTATATAAAGAATATGCTAATACTATAGGTAAAACAGTATTACAATTAACAGCTATTGATAAACAACAAGCTATTGTTAATGCTACTATTGCGGAGAGCGAAAAAGTACTTGGTGCGGTTAATATTGATCCAAACCCCTTCCAACAATTTTTAGTTACTCTAACTGATTTAAAGAACAGAATATTAACTTTTGTTACAGATACTGTAACTCCTTTGTTGAAAATGTTTAATGAATCAAAAGAAGTAGCATTAATATTTATCTTCTTTATTATTAATGCTATTAGTAAAAAGTTAATGCCCGTTTTGGATGATATGGCTAAAAAGTCTAAAACTATGGCTATAGAAATGTCTGCATCAGCAAGCCAATCAATTAGAGCAATTAAAGCACAACAAGCAGCTCTTGCAAGATTAAAAATATTAAGAACTGAAAAAATAAACCCCGCCGACGCTCAAAGAAGAGTAAGCGCTTTCAATCAGGAATTACAACTCAGACAACAAATAAATAAACATGCTAGTATGACTGTTATAGCAGATAATGCTAGTACAGAACAAAGAGTAGCAATGCTCGGTACACAAAAAGCCGCACTTCAACAAGCAATAACTTACTATGAAAAACATGGAAAAATGTCCGCTAAATGGGAAGGTCTTACTATAACTCAATTAAAAGAGCAATTACTTCTTAGACAAGCTATATTAGCTGAGTTAGTGGTTACCCCAGCAATACAAAAGAAAAATCAATTACAAAGTAGACAAGAAATTACAGAAGAACAGTTAGCTGCTAGAACTCGCACCCTTAAAATGAAGATCTTTACTGCAGAAGTAAATAGAGCTAAATTTGCACTAAAGGGAGCCTTTATGTCAGGCAAATCAGCAGCCACTACTAGCTTTACTTTAGGTATTGCGCAGGCTGCTAGACACTGGAGAATCTTTGTAAAACAAATACAAAGAGGAGCAGCATTGAGTAAAATAGCTATATTTGGAATGACTGCAGCAATGAGAACGTTTGGAGTAGTGGCTGGAATAGTTGGAGTAATTGTAAATAAAGCCTTTGGTTGGATTAGTTGGATATTGACTGCAGTTTATATCTTTAAAGAGTTATATGAGTGGATTACTGGTCTTACAAAAGAAATAAAGAAACTAAATGAAGTGTCTAATACCTACTTAGAAACTATGACAGACTCTTCAAGTAGAATGAAAAAATTTACACAAGATATTGAAAAAGCACAAAAAGTCACTGGAAAGTTAAACTTTAAAGAAACAACAGAAGCTTTCCAATTTCTTATAGGCTCTATGGATGAATTTATAACCGCTAGAGCTAAGTTAGAAAACGAGGTAGATATTAATACTGGTGGATTTGGTATTAGGGGTATGGAACTCGAAAGAAAGAGATTAGAGGATTTAAAAGCTGCTACAATGCAGAAACGAGATACAAAGTTAAATGAAATCCTTCCAAGTAGAATTAAACGAACAGACCCAACAGTAGTATACAACCCTAATAGATTAGAAGAGGCTAGGGCTGAATATAGTAAGTTAAATGCAGAGGTATTAGAATTAGAAAATCAGATACGCGCTATACCAGATATAGCAGCTAGTGATATGGGCCCAGCATTACAAGAAGGTATCGAAGCCACTTTATTATATGCTTCGGGAGTAAATAAGGCCATGAAGGCACTAGGTTTTGATAAAATGGGTGGAGAAATGTTAAAATCATTTGAAGCCGCAACTGAATCACTTCCAAGTAGAATTACTCCTGAGTTAAGAAAAAAATTAATAGATACAGTAAAAGTGGGAGGAGATATTCCACTAGTTCTAGGAAAATTAGAGTTAGATGAGAATGAACTAGGGGATTTCTGGGCAAGATTAGGTATATTTAGGGATGAGGCAGAGAAAAAATCTGAAATTGCTGTAAGTGTTAAAGCAGCACAAGATGCTTTCAAGGGCGTAGAGACAGAAGTTAAAAAGTGGAGAGACGGTTTCCAAGTAGCACTTATTGGTAAAATTCCAGAAAAAGAACTATTAGGTTTCTATACTCAACTAGATAATGCTAGAAAAAATTATTTAGCTTCAGCAGAAAAAGGTGGGGATTTATTAACTCTTGGTCAAGCATTTGCAGACCTGCCAGAGGCTTTAAAAAATGTAGCCGCAATGATGCAATTTGATATGTCAAAACCCATTAGTGAGTTTTTTGCTGCAATTGAACAAGGTTCCGAAGAAGTAAGAGCACGAGCCTTGGCTCAAATTGCATTGATACAGCAACAAAAAATACTAACTATACAATTAAAGAATGTATCTTCTGATTTTGCCAGAACTTATATTGCGGAAGAACAAAAAGCTGTTAATATTGGGCAGAAGAAAATACAATTAGCCAAGAATGCAATGGAGCAAGCTGAGAAAGCTAGAGATGCAGCCTTAAAAGAAGAACTCACCATGAAATCTGGTGAAGAAGGGTATGAGTTCGCTAATAGGGCTTTAGAGTATAAAAAGCAACTTACTGAAGAAGAATACCAAGCTGCTAAGAAGGCAAAAACTATTGCAGATGAAATGTATGGAGAAGAAGCTACAAGAAGAAAAGAATCTCTGCGTATAGTATCAGAAGTTATGACGGTGGAAAAAAATATTGCAACTGAAAGAGAAAGAGGAATTAAGGCTGCTAGTTATTTCGCACAAACAGGTAATCTTAACGCCAGAATTAGTGCTTTAAGAGAAGAACAAAATATAAGAAATGCTATAACTGAAATGGAATATACATTACTTGCTATTCAGATTAAAAGTCAAATAGAGAATACAAATAATCTTCAGTTAAAAGCTCAGTTGTTAAGACAATTAAAAGAAATTGAAAGATCTCACGAAAATATTAGAGCTCAACAAGAAGATCAAAATGCATTAGCTGAAATAACTTTAATAAATACTGAAAATACAGCAGCTGCTATGCATAGGATTAATATGAATAAGTTAGCTCAAGAAGCTGCAGATTTCGCTCTTAGTACTAAAATAATTACAGGTAACTGGAAAAAGACTGCGCAAATGCAGGCGGACGTATTAGATATACAAAAACGTGGCAGATATTTAAATATTGAGCAACTAAAATTACAAAGAGCTCAATTAATAGATCAACGTTTAAGTACGGAAGAATATCAAAATCAGTATGAACTTAGTACGCTTAAAATTAAAAACTTAGAGATACAAAATATTGAACTAGATTACCAAGCTAAATTATTAAAAGAATTAAATAATGCTGAAGCCAACGAGCCAACATTAGGTGGAATTTTTACTCCAGGTAACTTCAAACTGATGGCAAAGAGTTTCAGAAATGAAATGAATAAAGCTTTTAGAGATTTGGAACCGGCACTACTAACATTTACTAAAGGTTTAGTATCAACTGTAGGGGATACAGTTGATGCCGTTATAGATTCTGTTATGGAAAATGGTTTTTCCAAATTTGGTAGAACATTAGGACAAAGTTTAAGAGAAGGAATCACTCAAGCACTTGGAGATACTTTAAAGAATAATATAAAACGTATTCTTACTGCTACCTTTAATGAATATAAAGGAGAAGCTGAAAAAGCTAAAGATGCACAAATTGCTGAATCAATGCAGAAATATTTAGAAACGGGAAAAACAGAAAGTGGTGCGACAGCTACTAGTGCGGCCGAGGCAGCTAAAAACTTAGAATTGATTAATACTAGAACGCGTGAATCTATGCTTGAAAAGTTAGTCTCGATAAATACTACATTAGGCGCAGGGATTAATGTTCTTAATTTTCCTGCTTGTTGTGGTAGTGCAGTTGAAGAAGCCG
>BS_KBA_SWE02_21mDRAFT_10000288_pt1 | contig 18447 bp, 22 predicted proteins | sample BalSeasSWE02_21m_FD_9196 | JGI IMG/M metagenome (IMG submission 9196)
GTAAACGTTCTGCATAGGCCGAAATTCGCATACTCCATTGGGTCATTTTTTTTCTAATGACAGGATGACCACCACGCTCTGAAACGCCGTTTACAATTTCATCATTTGCTAAAACGGTTCCTAGTGCCGGACACCAGTTTACTTCGGTCTCCGCTAAATAAGTTAATCTATATTGAAGTAATATTTCTTGTTGTTTAACTGAATCAAAAGCATTCCATTCTTCAGCAGAAAACACTTCTACATCATCATCACATACAGCATGGACTTTTGCATTTCCTTCAGAAGAAAATATTTTTATAAGTTCTGAAATATCTTCAGCTTTATTAGATTTATTATTATACCAGGAATTAAAAAGTTGAATAAAAATCCATTGCGTCCATTTGTAATAACTTGGATCAGAAGTACGTACTTCTCTGCTCCAGTCAAATGAAAATCCTATTTGGTCTAATTGACGACGATATGTTTTTATATTCTCTTCAGTAGTTAAAGCCGGATGCTGACCTGTTTGAATAGCATATTGTTCAGCCGGTAATCCAAAGCTATCATATCCCTGTGGATGTAATACATTAAATCCTTTATGGCGCTTGTAACGCGCATAAATATCAGAAGCAATATACCCCAACGGATGCCCAACATGTAAACCCGCACCACTTGGATAAGGAAACATGTCTAACACATAATACTTTGGTTTAGCTGAATGATTCTCAGCTTTAAAAGTTTGATTATCAGCCCAGTATTTTTGCCATTTGGCTTCTATCTCGTTGAAATGGTATTTCATTTTAGTATTTCCGCTTTTAAAAGCGCAAATTTACGCTTTATAAACAAACTGTAAAACCTTTATACTCTATTTAATAGTGTCGATTGTTTTAGTAAAATGAGGTTTTTCTCTACTTTATGATTTACTTTTGGAGCTTTAAAGACTGTTACTTTGACCAAAAGCAATTTCAAAGCCCATTTAGCCCTTCTCGGAGCCAACCTCATTTATGGCGCTAATTTTATGATTGCAAAAGGCATCATGCCTAATAAAATTGGCCCTTCTGCTTTAGTGGTTTTTAGACTCATAGGCGCGGGCCTTTTATTTTGGATCATAAAAAGATTTATAAAAGAGACTATTGACAAGAAGGATTATCCCATGATTATTCTATGTGCAATTCTGGGAGCCGCAGTCAACATGTTACTGTTCTTCCACGGATTAAGTTTGACCTCTCCTATAGATGCGTCCATTATTAGTACTTCCATTCCTGTTATGGTATTAATTTTTAGTGCCTTTATTTTAAAGGAAAAAATTACAAATTATAAGTTACTTGGAATAACTATTGGAGGCCTTGGTGCCTTTTTATTGATCTGGTATGGAAATAAAGCGGAAGGAACCAGTTCGTTGTTAGGTAATGTTTTGGTATTTATAAACACGTGTTCTTATGCGCTTTATCTTGTTTTGATAAAACCTTTAATGATGAAATACAATCCAATTACCATTATAAGCTGGGTGTTTTTATTAGGATTTATTTTTGTACTACCATTTGGGGTTAATGATGTTATAAACACCAATTATGAAGCCTTTACTTTTCAAACCTATTTAAGTATTGGTTTTGTGGTTATTGGGACCACCTTTTTTACTTACCTTTTTAATATTTATGCCTTACAACATGTAGCGCCTTCTATTGCAGGAAGTTATGTGTATCTACAACCTGCTATTAGTTTTGTATTGGTTGTCATTTCAGCCTTAGTTTTAGGTTATGATACTTACAAAGCAGATATTAATCCTGTAAAAATAATCAGTTGTTTACTGGTTGTATGTGGTGTCTATCTGGTGAGTAAGAAACAAAAAACCTAAGAACGCGCTATTATTTCCTGCGGTAACAAACAATGATAAATAAAGGCATTTGTAGGTGTGTCAACCCCTAACCGCTTACCTTGATTGACAATATAACCATTAAAATTTTCGAGTTCACTGGGTTTACCTTCCATCAAATCCCGCTGCATAGAGGCCGTTGTATTTGGTGCTGAATTCATAAAGGCCTGCATTGAAAACTCAATATCTTGCTTTTTTAATGAAATTCCTTTGGCATTGGCAACAGCAACAACTTCTTCACCCGTTTTCCATATGATCTCTTTTATTTCGTCACTTTGTTGCAAGTATTTATAAATAACTCTGGTTATCGCACCTATACCACTTACCATAGTTATAAACAGGAATTTGCGCCATATATCCAGTTGAATATCTTTTGAAAGCGTGTTTTTAAAACCTGCCTTGTCAAAAACAGCCTTTAACTTTCTAATCCGCTCTGTGTTTTCGCTATTATATTCTGCAAAGATAATTTCAGGTTCAAAAGCAAAGTGATTAATAACACCAGGAGATTCTACCTTACTCACAATTTTACTTAAACCCGCTAAAACATGCTCTTTGGGTAAAACAGATAATAAAGTATCTGCATTATCCGCACCATTTTGAAGTGGTAATACCATAGTCCCGGGCGTAATAACTGATTTTAATTCTTGAGCAACTCCTAAAACTTGCCAAGATTTAACCCCAAGAATCACAAGATCTGGGTTTTTAATCTCATTTAATTTATCCGTTGCCTTTGTATAAACTATGAAGTCTCCCAAAATACTTTTTACTTGTAAACCCCTTTCTTTTATAGCTTCCAAGTGTTTTCCGCGCGCAATAAAAGTAACATCAAAACCCGCCTTTGCTAATTTCCCTCCAAAATAACCACCTACACCGCCCGCACCAATTACAACAATGTTCATATGTTTTAGTTTATATAAATATAGATTAAATATACTTTATTATTTTTACATCATTAATCCATTTTTATGAGTGCATCATTTGAAAATCTCCAAAAGCGTCGTCTTATTTCCTCTTACTTTTCTGTGGTGTTAAGTATTGCTCTGGTATTGTTTTTATTAGGCTTATTAGGCATGCTGGTATTAAATGCTAAAAAAGTATCTGATCATTTTAAAGAACAGGTAGTTTTAACTATTTATTTGAAAGACACCGCCAAAGAAGTTGAAGTTAAACAGCTTGAAAAAAGCTTAGCCATGGCAGACTATGTAAAAACCACAGAATATGTTTCAAAAGAACAAGCTGCTGAGTTTATGAAGGAAGAAAATGGTGAAGATTTCATGGATTTTGTTGGGTATAACCCTTTACAAAATTCTATTGATGTGCATTTAAAAGCAGATTTTGTAACCTCTGATCAATTGGGAAAAATTTCTGAAGAAGCCTTAAGTAAAAACTTTGTTGATGAAGTGACTTATGATAATGATCTGGTAACTTTAATGAATAATAATGTAAAAAAAATAAGCTTTTGGGTATTGGTGATTAGTGGCATTTTTACTTTGATAGCTGTTTTACTCATTAACAGTTCCATAAGGCTGGCCGTTTACTCTAAAAGGTTTACTATTAAAACCATGCAAATGGTAGGAGCTACCAAGCAATTTATTAGACGACCTTTTGTTTGGAAAAGTGTACGTTTAGGAATTATTGGAGGATTTTTAGCCCTTTTTGGAATGGCTATTGTTTTATTTTATCTCAATAAAACATTCCCTGAGCTTGAATTATTAAGTAATCCTATTCTTGTTGCTTTCTTATTTATTTTTGTGTTTACTCTGGGCATCATTATTACCTGGATAAGCACATATATTGCCACACAACGCTTTTTAAATTTAAAAACAGACCAGTTGTATTATTAAATTTGCATTTAATTAACTTTATTTTTGAAATAAATCGGTTACTTTGCATGTGTAATCTTAAATGATCATTCTAAATATTATGGGAGAGAAAAAACGCAAAGAAGATTCAGAGAGTGTATTTATCTTTGGAAAGAAAAACTATAAATTTATGTTTATAGGGATTGCTTGTATTGCTCTGGGTTTTATTTTAATGGCTGGAGGCGGCAGTGATGACCCTAATGTTTTTAACCCTGAAATATTTAATTTTCGAAGAATTCGTTTAGCCCCTATGTTAGTCCTTGTTGGCTTTGGAATCCAGATTTATGCTATTTTATTAAATCCTGATTATAAATCAAAACCAAAAAACTAAGAATTCTCTTTTAAACTCTTAGCAAATTTTGTGGTCATTAATAAAAGGTATTTTTCAGTATTTTCCATTGCATCTTCTAAATGCCGCGCATTTTCTATGACTGAATCTCTATAGGTAATGCCCATTTTTTTTGTCTCAACTATTGAAAGTGACAAACTACCACACAGAGTTGCTACAAAAATTTGATGTTTTTTTGCAGATTCTAAAACACCATGAATAGTTTTTCCGGAAAGCGTTTGAGAATCCAGTTTGCCTTCACCAGTAATAATCCAATTGGCGTTTTTTATTTTTTCTTCAAACCCAACCATTTCCTTAACTAAATTAATACCCGATTGCAATTTTGCGTTTAGAAAAACCAAAGCTCCTGCTCCCATGCCACCAGCTGCCCCGGCGCCTTTTATGTTTTGAACATCCATATCAAATTGCTTTTTAAATAGCTTTGCAATATTTTTTAACCCTTTATCTAACTCTTGAATTTCACCTTCTGAAGCGCCCTTTTGTGGTCCATAAACATAAGCAGCACCATTCTTCCCATACAATGGATTCGTGACATCACATGCCACTTTAAAAGTTACAGATTTTAATTTCGGAAGGACATTATTCCTATTTATATTTTTAATTAAGCAGAGATTCTTACCAACCGGACTAAGTTCAACTCCGTTTTCATCTTCAAATTTATAGCCCAAAGCAGAAGCCATTCCCATCCCACAGTCATTGGTTGCACTACCACCGATGCCGAGAATAATAGTTTTAGCACCTTTATTAATAGCATCTAAAATCATTTCTCCCACACCCAAAGTTGTGGTGTTATAACAATTTTGATCTTCCTTTTTTAAAAGATACATTCCCGAAGCTTCAGCCATTTCAATAAAGGCAGTTCTAACAGAATCTATAAATAAGTATGACGCTTCAACCGGTCTAAATAAAGGATCGCTTACCATTACATGAAGCCGTTTCCCTTTTAAATGATATTCTAATATTTCAATCGTACCATCACCACCATCAGCTAGTGGCAACTTTAGTATTTCAGCATTTGGCAAAACTTCATTGAGTCCTTCCTCAACAGTAGCACAAAATTGCATCCCGGTTAAAGAGCCTTTGAATTTGTCTGGTGCCAGAACAATTTTCATAAATGAAATTAATTAGTACTTTAGTTCAAAACAAATATAAGAAAGTATGGAGATTTTAATTTCACTAATAGTAGTTGTTGTCTTAATGGTAATTGCCGCTTCTAAATATAAATTTCATCCTTTTCTATCTTTATTAATTGCCGCCATTATTATGGGGTTTATGGGTGGATTAAATGAGAATGAAATTACAACAGTTTTAACCAACGGCTTTGGAAAAACATTAGGCAGTATAGGCATTATTATTGCCTTTGGAACCATTATTGGCGCTTACTTAGAAAAAAGTGGCGGTGCTAAAACCATGGCCAACTGGGCCATAAACAGTATAGGTAAAAACCGGTCTGTATTAGCAATGAATCTCACTGGTTTTATTGTTTCTATACCAGTATATTGTGATTCAGGGTTTATTATTCTGTCTTCATTAAATAAAGCAATCAGCAAACGCACAAAAATTCCATTGCCTGTTTTAGCGGTTTCATTGGCTGCAGGATTATACACTACGCATGTTTTTGTGCCACCTACACCCGGTCCCTTGGCTGCAACTGCTGCCCTTAATGCCGACTTAGGACTTGTTATCTTTTTAGGGCTTGTTATTGCAATTCCTGTTTCTCTAACAGGTTTTTTATGGGCTAAATTCATAGAGCGCCAATATAAATTTATTTCAAATGATTCTATTTTAGTCACTGATGCAACTAGCGAAACTCTACCTAAAGCACGACTTGCTTTCTTACCTATTATAATTCCAATTATTTTAATAGCCCTTAAATCAATCTCAAATTATCCTACTCATCCCTTTGGTGAAGACATACTGTTTGACATTACCAATTTTATTGGCAACCCAGTTGTAGCATTATTTATTGGTGTTTTTCTAGCCTTTAAACTTAAAAATAATAATCAAGAAAATACTCATTTCAATTGGGTTACAAGTGGATTAAAAGAAGCTGGAATTATTATTTTAATTACAGGAGCCGGTGGGGCATTTGGATCCATATTACAGGCTACGGGTATTGGTGAAATTATTGGCAATCGGTTTTCTGATTTAGAAATAGGTTTGTTGCTGCCATTTTTAATTGCTGCCGTTTTAAAAACCGCACAAGGCTCTTCAACTGTATCCATTATCACAACAGCCGCAATTATGGCTCCCATTTTAGAATCGTTTGGATTAGAGTCTTCAATGGGCCGCGCCTTAACGGTACTTTCAATTGGTGCCGGTGCTATGACGGTTTCTCATTTAAATGATAGTTACTTCTGGGTTGTTGCTCAATTTTCAGAAATGGACACAACAACCGCTTTAAAGACTCAATCTGTTTCAACACTGCTTCAAGGACTGGTTGGTGTGATTTTGACGATAATTTTAGGATGGATTTTTATTTGATTCCTACACTAATTATTTATAAAAACTTTTTATACTTTCTCGTTATGAATACGTTATGTTATTCTTTATTTTTGCCGCATGGATTTAATTGACTCTATTATACTTGCAGTTATTGAAGGAATAACTGAATACCTTCCAATTTCTTCAACAGGACACATGATTATTGCCTCTTCCGTTATGAAAATAGCTGGTGATGATTTTACAAAACTATTTACTATAGTCATTCAACTGGGTGCCATTTTATCGGTGTTAGTGTTATATTGGAAACGCTTTTTTCAAAGTTTAGATTTCTACTTTAAATTATTAGTCGCTTTTATTCCAGCTGTAATTTTAGGTTTAATATTTAATGATATTATTGATGAGTTTTTAGAAAGCCCTCTAATTGTTGCTTTTTTATTAATTATTGGAGGTTTTGTTTTAATAAAAGTTGATGATTGGTTTAAAGCAAACGAAGTGTATGATGAAGCTCATCCGGAAGCCCACACTCAAATAAGCTACATTACCGCCTTAAAAATTGGTTTTTTTCAATGCTTAGCAATGGTACCCGGAACTTCACGCAGTGGCGCCAGTATCATTGGAGGCATGACCCAAAAACTAAACAGAAAAACGGCGGCAGAATTTTCATTTTTTCTGGCAGTTCCTACAATGTTTGGAGCCACCGCTAAAAAATTATTTGATTATTATCAGGCAGGTTTTGAGTTAAGCAGTGATCAGATAAATTATTTAATTATTGGGAACGTAGTCGCATTTATTGTAGCTTTAATTGCCATTAAATCATTTATAGATTACCTAAGTAAAAGAGGATTTAAAATTTTTGGTTATTACCGTATTATTCTAGGTTTAAGCCTATTACTTATCCATTATTTTATTTACCCCTTAACAATCGTTTAATGTTAACCTCTGAAGATTATTTATCAGGTCAAGTTCTGTTAATAGACAAGCCATTGCACTGGACCTCATTTCAGGTAGTGAATAAATTACGTTACGAAATAAAAAAAACCTTTAATCTCAAAAATATAAAGGTTGGCCACGCTGGTACTTTAGACCCACTGGCGACGGGTTTATTAGTTATTTGTACGGGTAAAATGACCAAACAGATTGACTCATTTCAAGGGCAAATAAAAGAATATACTGGTACTTTTGTATTAGGCAGCACCACCCCATCCTTTGATTTGGAAACTGGAATCGATGAAACCTTTGCAACCAGTCATATTACTCAAGGTTTAATACAACAAACCACCAATCAATTTATCGGTGATATTGAGCAGGTTCCGCCTGTTTTTTCAGCATTAAAACAAGACGGTAAGAGATTGTATCAATTTGCCAGAGCTGGAGAACAGGTACACATTAAGTCCAGAAAGGTGACTATTCAAGCGTTTGAAATAACTGGCATTGATGAGTTAAATGTTGACTTTAAAATTGTTTGTAGTAAAGGGACCTATATACGCTCAATAGCCAATGATTTTGGAAAAGCCCTTCAATCTGGCGCCCATCTTTCGGCATTAAGGCGCACAAAAATTGGTGATTTTAATGTAAATACCGCAGTAACTGTAGATGATTTTTTAAAAAACTTAGCTTCGGAATAATTTTTGATAATTGGTTTTTGATAAATCCATATCTATGAAACCAACCGTTTTTTTAATTCTTTGTCTGTTTTTTACTTCTCACTACATCTATTCACAAACAGAACCACAAAAAACCAGGGGTGTTTTTTATAAATTTTCATTAGCCACTACTTTAGCAATAAATGAAGATTATGTGGCTTTTGACGACAGTGATGAAACCCTTATTAACCCAAGTGCTCTTTTTGTCAACAACACAATAGGTTATCAATTTGACAAACGCACCTTATTAGGCTTAAACTTTGAGTATGACTGGCATTCGCAGCAAGGGCTCCATTTTTTTCCAGCCTATTTAAATTTTCAGTACAGTTTAAATAAGAATATTGAAAACTCGGCATTCTTTGTAAGATTTGGATACGGTACTTTATTAGGTATTTCAAATGATTTTGAAAAAGGGAATATTTACAAATTTGGGCTTGGCGGGCAGTTTTTTTCAAAGAATGGCAATTCCTTCTTAATAGGATTAGATTTTAGCCGAAAACGCTTTGGTTATAAAACCCTTGAAGGCTTATCAAGTGTTTCAATTTTTATAGAATTCATGGTGTTTTAAACTTTTTATCTTAATTTGGCGTATATATAGTGATATTCGTTAAAATCCTACTATTTGTATTTTAGTAATCAACAAAAGGCCTTGTTAATCACTTTCCTTCTTTCAGGAACAGTAGTACTTTCTGTTTTTAATTTAAATATTAAAAAACAAAACGAATTAGTTTCTGAAAGCTACTATGAAATGGAGCCAGAAAAAGAACTAACTGAAGAAGAAATAAAAGTGCTTGAAGCTTTAGAAAACTTGAATAACGAGAAAGCTGAAACCAATAAAGCCTACAACGAAACAGCAAAAGAAAAGTCTTTTTCAGAAGCTTACAAGCCTATTGCACCGCCTGAAGACTATGTTAAGCCCGAATTTAATGAAAATGAAGAGGTGACAGAAGAGTCAAATAGCGATAATAATGATATCTCTGATTTAAATCATGAAGAAATATCGTCTTTCTCAAAAGTAAAAGACATTTTAAATAAGACAACCAAGAAAAAGGAAGCTCCTAAAAGCACTAATAGAAAAAGTACTATAATATATTCATTAAAAGATAGAACAGATGAGTCTTTACCTATCCCCATTTATCTTTGCGAAGATGGTGGTAAAATTGTTATCAATATAAAAGTAGATGATAATGGAAATGTTATTGAAACTAATTACAATAATTCTTCAAATTCAGACAACCAATGTTTAATTGATAGCGCTTTAGAATACGCTAAAAAAGCTAAATTTAATGCCGTACCGGGTAAAGCTCCCCAAATAGGCTCGATTACTTTTAATTTTGTTGGCAAATACTAGGCTCTAATTCGCAGAGCATTTCAGTAATATCATTAACAATATTTTCTCCTTTATTTTTATTATACCAAACTTGTAAATCTTCCTTAAATTCAGGAGTAATTACCCCGTTTTTAGCTTTATAATCCACTACCATTTGGGTTGCTTCAGTAGGCCTTGGTCCGTAGGTGTTTAGAACTTCTCCGGTAACATTGTCAATCATGAGTAATTTGGGTACGGCTCTGGCTCCGTTTGTTAAAAACAGATCCATCAATTCCAGATTTTCGTCTCTTAGCACCACACTGAAATTAATATTGATAAGCTCTGCAATTTTATATAAAACCGGCACAATATGGGCAGCATCCCCACACCAACTCTCAGTGATTACCAGCCAAGTAATATTTTTATTAAAATGAGATAATTTTAATTGCGATTCTTCAGATATCTTTAAAGTTTTATCCCAGCGGTTCATCCGTTTATCATTAAGAACGGTATAATTTGCTAAATCTTCATTTTTTTCAATCCCGCTATTTGACTTTTCTTCAACCAATATTTTCACCAGACTCCTATAGGTAGCATATGACATACTCCCGTGTAAGCTATCTTTTAAAACCGTATTCATAATATTTCTTTTTAATGACACAAAATTACAATCTTGATCTTTCTATTTAGATGATATTTGTCATACTTTTATGGAAATACTTACAATTAGAAAATGGAAAAACACAGATGTAAATGGTGTTTGGGTGATCCCTTATACGAAGCCTATCATGACCAGGAATGGGGCGTCCCTGTTTATGATGATGCCACCTTGTTTGAATTTTTAATATTAGAAACCTTTCAGGCGGGGTTAAGCTGGATTACCATTTTACGCAAGCGAGAAAATTTTAGAGTGGCTTTTGATAATTTTGATTATAAAAAAATAGCGCTTTATCAGGAAGATAAATTTGATGCTTTAATGCAGGATGCAGGCATTATTCGTAATAAACTTAAAATAAAAGCAACCATTTCAAATGCTCAGGCCTTTATGCAAATACAAAAAGAGTATGGCAGCTTCTCTACATATATTTGGGCATATGTTGATGGCAAACCCATTAAGAACACACGTAAAAATATTAAGGATTTGCCTGCTACTACTCAGATAAGTGACGATTTAAGTAAAGATTTGAAAAAGCGCGGTTTTAAATTTGTAGGCAGTACGGTTGTTTACGCCCATATGCAAGCTACTGGTATGGTAAACGACCACGAAATGGGATGTTTTAGGTATCACCAAGTTTAAATTTTCCGTCCAATAAACCTTATAAGTTTAGCCTTTCCAATATGAAATGCACCTTCATTAAGGGTTTCTTCAACTTCTTCCAGTTTAATAATTTCAAAACCTGGAAAATCCTGTTTAATGGTTTCTGTTGAAAATAACATGTCTAAGCTTTTAGGTCCGCCGGCTAATGGATTTACTTTTTGAAACTGAACATGGTTTTTACTAAAACCTTCTAATATAATCAGCCCATTTGGCTTTAATAATTCTGTTATCTTTTGGTAATAACTTAACTTAATCTCTGTTGTAAAATGTGCAAAAATCAATGCCACAGCATCAAACTTTTCTTTGGTTAATTCAAGACTGTAAAAATCTCCAACCTCATAATTAATGGTCACCTTGTTTTCTTTGGCAAGCTTCATCGCTTTTTTCTTACCTTCAATGCTTGTATCAAAGGCGTAAACATCTAAACCCTTCTTTGCGGCGTAAACAGCATTCCGCCCTTCACCTTCAGCAGGTAATAAAATTTTTCCTCTAAGTTGATATTTGTCGAGTATTTCTTTAAAGAAAACATTAGGCAACGTGCCATAGGCATAATCCTTTTGGCCAAATCTTGTATTCCATAAATTTTCCATTCTAGTTATCTTTTAAATATTTTAAAAAGGCCTCTCTGGGAATATCCTCTGCCCCTAAACTTTCTAAATGCGGTGTGTAAACCTGGCAATCTATAAGTCTATAATTAGTGTTTTGAATAAAAGTTATAAAACCCACTTTACTCGCATTGCTTTCTTTGGTAAACATACTTTCACCACAAAATACGCCATTATTTAAATCAATACCATAAAGCCCGGCTACTAATCTATCATTTTTCCAGACTTCAACAGATTTGGCATATCCTAAATTATGCAGTTGCACATAGGCTTCTATCATATTATTTGTAATCCATGTGCCTTCCTGACCAACACGTTTCATTGCAGAACATGCTGTTATAACTGCTTCAAAATCTTTATTTTCAGTCACTTCATAATCAGCATTACGAAGTATTTGTTTCATGCTTTTTGAGACTTTTAATTTTTCCGGAAACAATACAAAACGCGGATCAGGGGACCACCATAAAACAGGCTCTTCTTCTGAAAACCAAGGAAAAATACCCAATCTATAGGCTTCTAATAATCTATCAACCGATAAATCACCACCAACGGCCAACAGACCTTCTTCTGAGGCTTCAGACACATCTGGAAACGACATTTTATTATTCAGATATTTCATAGCTAGCTATAAAAATAATAAACCTCAATGTTTATTATCACATTGAGGTTTATTTTCTTGAATTCGCTTTTTTTAGGTTTGTTAGGCCTATTTTAAAAAGGTAAATCATCATGATCATCTTCATTTAAATCTCCAGCAGGCTCAAAAGCATCCATTGGTGGAACAGGCGGTAAACTAGAATCTCCTGATTCAGCTTGTAACGCTTCAATTCTCCATCCTTGAATTGAGTTAAAATATTTGGTTTCACCTTGAGGATTCACCCATTCTCTGCCACGCAAATTGATACTTATTTTTACTTGCTGACCTTCTTTATAATTATTAAGCAAATCAGTTTTATCCTGAACAAATTCAACCATAATATGTTGCGGATATTGCTCATCTGTGGTTACAACCACTTCTCTTTTTCTAAACCCATTTCCACCAAAGGTTTGAGTTTCTCCAATCATTTTAATTCTTCCTTGAACTTCCATTAATTTTAATTTATATCTATTAATTACTTTATTTTAACTTAACAATATTTTCCAGGCACTTTCAATATCTCCAAAACTTAAATAATTACGAGCCAGTTTATGTTTTTCTCTGTAGGAGGCGTTTTTAATGTTCGGGTAATTTTCTCCTAAACTTTTAATAAACTCATGTACCATTTTTTTACTTGGTAGTGCTTCCACATTGGCCAGCATGCCTAAATCATTTCCTGTTAAAACCATACTGTTCCTAACTTCTTCAGGTAAATTATCAACACCTATTCCTAAAGCTGATAATGGTTTTGGGACTTCAAAAAACCCTTTATTTGCTCTGCTATAATAATTACCTCCGGCTCTGGCAACTAAATCCAATTTTTTTTGATTGATACTATTGTCTTTATCCAAAACATCTTTTGAAATGTGAAATTTGACCACTTCACAAATAATTAAATTTCCTGCGCCACCTTCCTTTCCTAATTTAATAATATCATTGACTTTACATTCAAACTGAACCGGTGATTCTGCCACTCTGAATGGTTTTACGACATCTGATTTTAACATGGTCAATCCAGCCTTTTCAAACTCATTAACTCCTTCTGGATATTCTGTACTTGACAATGACATTTGTTGCACAATATCATAATTTACCACATTTATCACCACTTCTTTTGTGGCCTCTGCATTAACCAATGTGTGCTTTACAGAATTATCCCTTACGCGTCTTGATGGTGAAAATACCAAAATAGGAGGATTTGAACTAAATACATTGAAAAAACTAAAAGGGGACAGATTTGGTTTCCCATTTTTATCTACCGTACTCGCAAAAGCTATGGGCCTTGGAGCAACCGCACTCAATAAATAGCCATGTAAGATATTGGTTGGAATATTTTTAGGATCAAATGAGAGCATTAAATTTTTAATTTTCACAAATGTAACCATTCTGTTAATGAACTAAAAACCGATTTACTAACATCTTGAACAATAATATTAACAGATTTGCATTATATTCATAATAAATTTTCGTTTTAATGATTTTCACAAAATACAGAAACACGTTTAGATGGGTAATGATTTTATTATCCTTTATAATTATTTCCCTAATCTTATGGAACACCTATGTTTTTTTTCAAAATTTTAAAGCGGAAGAACGTTCTAAAATGGATATTTGGGCAGAAGCACAAAGCGACTTTATTAACAGTGATACCAATGCCAACTTAGATCTGACCTTAAAAATATTGAGTAGTAACCATACAACTCCCATGATTGTTATTAATAAAGATGGCAGTTTAGGAAGTTACAGCAACATTGACGACTCTAAAGTTTCTGATTCCAGCTATGTTAATAAACTAATCTTAAAGTTTCAAAACGAAAACAAACCAATAGAAATTCATTATCAAAATGACTTATTGGCAAGCATTTATTATGGTAATTCTGATTTGCTTAATAAATTAAAATACTATCCACTGGCCTTATTGCTCATTATTTTTCTTTTTGGAGCAGTGGTATTCTTCTTTTACAAAAGCAATAAAAATGCTACTGAAAATAAATTATGGTCTGGTATGGCCAAAGAAACAGCCCATCAAATTGGAACCCCTCTCTCTTCTTTAATTGGCTGGACAGAAATATTAAAAAGTGAAAGTGTAAATCCGGATTATATTTGTGAAATTGAAAAAGATGTTGACAGACTGCAAACTATCACAGAAAGATTTAGTAAAATAGGCTCTGTTCCAACTTTAGAACCTCTGGATATTATCAAGGAAACTGTGGACTCTTATAGTTACTTAAAAACGCGCTCTTCAAAACTTGTAGCGTTTGAACTGATAACACCAAATACAGAAATTCTTGTGAACCTCAACAAACAACTCTATAGCTGGACCATTGAAAATTTGGTAAAAAATGCCATTGACGCTATGAAAGGAAGAGGTAAAATTACTATTGAAATTTCTGAACTTGAAAATGATATTAAAGTGAGTATTTCTGATACCGGAAAAGGTATTCCAAAAAATAAATTCAATACCATTTTTGAACCTGGTTATACCACTAAAAAAAGAGGTTGGGGTTTAGGCTTATCTTTAACAAAACGCATTATTGAAGAGTTTCATAATGGTAAAATAAAAGTGTCTCATTCTGAAATAGACAAAGGAACCACCTTTCAAATTGCGCTGAAACGTGCTATAAATTAGCATGAATGGCTTTAGCCAAAGCTTCAAATTCCAGGTGTGACATTTTTGTTTTTTGAATAAAACGGGCGTCTTCCATGGTATGTAAAGGGATTAAATGCACATGCACATGAGGCACTTCTAATCCTATTACAGTCATTCCAATGCGTTTGCACGGCACCGTTTTTTCCAATGCTTTAGCAACCTGTCTTGTGAAACTCATTAGCCTCCCATACTCGCCTTCTTCTAAATCAAAAATTTTATTGATTTCTCGTTTAGGAATACAAAGTGTATGACCTTTACTATTCGGTTCAATATCAAGAAAGGCCAAAAACTCATCTGTTTCATCAATTTTATAACAGGGAATTTCTCCGTTAACTATTTTAGTAAATATTGAAGCCATAAGATTTATAAAGTTATTGGTTATGTAAATATAAAAAGATTCCTAATTTGAATAACCAGGAATCTTTATTACTTTTATAATGGAGCGTTTTTATCTAGAAATTTCTAAGATTTCAAACTTTAAGACACCATTAGGCACTTGAATTTCAGCAATATCACCCAGTGATTTTCCAAGTAATCCTTTACCAATAGGAGAATTTACAGAAATTTTTCCGGAGGCCAAATTGGCTTCACCATCTGCTACCAGTGTATAATTCATTATCATCCCGTTAGTTTGGTTTTTAATTTTAACTTTTGACAGTACCAATATTTTAGAGACATCTAATTGCGATTCATCAATCAATCTGGCATTAGACAACACTTCTTCCAGTTTAGAAATTTTCATTTCAAGCATGCCTTGCGCCTCTTTTGCAGCATCATACTCAGCATTTTCACTTAAATCGCCCTTATCTCTTGCTTCTCCAATAGCCTGTGACGCTTTTGGGCGCTCAATATCTCTTAAGTGGTTTAATTCGTCTTTTAACTTTTTTAATCCTTCCGGTGTATAGTAAGATACTTTACTCATAACTTCATCGTTTACTTAATAAAAAGATTCCGAAACATGTTCGGAATAAAAAAATCCCGTATACACGAGATTCTATAACAAATATACAAAATATTTAACTCATTTTGCTTTTTATTGTAAATTGCCACCTAATAATACTACATTTATGAGATCCTTGTTTTTATTATTTTCCTTTGTTTTAATAACCACCTGTAGTGGTGATTCAGTTGATAATCCCAATTGTAAATTTCTAGTAGATTATAAAGTCAATCTGACCATAAACTTGAACTTACCGGAATATAGCCAGTTAAAGTTTGCGGGGAATTCTATATATGAACCAAATTATGGCAATGCCGGTATTATTATTACAAGTTTGGGTAATGGCCAATATTTTGCCTGGGATGCCAGTGATCCAAATCACGTTCCAAGCAATTGTTCTGCAGTGAAAGGAACTGGTTTAGAGGGCACTTGCGGATGTGGAGATGGTAACAAATATAGCTTTGTAAACGGTCAACCATTAGAAAATGCTTCTCTGGTATGTGCCTTAAAAAATTACCGTGTTGAACAAAATGGTGATAATCTTTTAATTTCAAATTAAAGCATAAAAAGAGCGGCTTAAAAGGTGCCGCTCTTCTCCCTCAATTTAATTGACAACTAAAATTTTAAAGTTGCCCCAAATAAAAAGTTTGTGGTGGCCTGTGGATAGTACCCAGCCCCTTCAATAGTCGTAATTTGATTTGGGTCAGACCAAGTATCATCATAGGTATAATAATACCCGTTTGACACGTATTTTTCTCCAAATATATTGTTCACCAAAGCAGATAACAAAATAGACTTGAATATAGTGTTTGGCTTTATTTCATAAGTGATATTCACATCATTCACAAAATAACTCTCCAGTTTTGAAGTTTCAGAATCTGTATTTCCCATAAATTGCTCGCCTACATATTTACTTAAAAAGGACAATTGCAAATTGTTAATGGGTTGATATACCAAAGCATTGGCAGCTACAAAGTCAGGTGAAAATGAAATATTTGTTTTTCCTAAATCCACTAATTCTCCATCTATCTGAGCAATGGTTTGTTTGTTTTTATTTGAACTAAAAGTGATATTTGGTTGAACAGCCAACTTCTTAGACACCTGAATGGTTGCCTCAACTTCTAATCCCAATCTATAACTTGCACCACTATTAGTTCTGATAGGCGCTCCGGTATTGTCAATAGCTCCTGATAATACCAACTGCTCATTATAAAGCATATAATACACGTTAGTATTTATATTAAATGCGGTTGTATTGTGCCTCCAGCCTAATTCAAAATCATTTAATTGTTCTGGTTTTACATCTTGGTTACTTTCAAAATCACTTCTGCTTGGTTCTCTGTTGGCTCTTGCATACGAGAAATATAAATTATTTTCAAGGTTCAATTTATAAGTAATACCTGCTTTAGGATTGAAAAAATTATAGTCCTCATCAATCAACATATTGACTCTGTCAGAGGTTAATCCAGAGGTTTTATAATTGACATAACGCATTTGTAAATCGCCAAATAAACTTATTTTGTCATTTAATCTGTAAGTGGCTTTAGTGAAAAGACTAAAGTCTTTCTTTTTACCTAAACCATTATAATATTGGTCTCCAATTTCGGAATCACTCGCAAACCGTGCCCAGATAATTTCTCCAAAATGATTCCCTTTATAGGTGTTATATGATGTTCCAAAGGTGAGATTAATCAGCTCATTTTTGTAATTGGCACTGACATTAAACACATAAAAATCATTATCTAGCCAACGTCTGCGAATCAAATCAGTGGTATTTATGATTTCGCCTCCAATTGAAATCTCTGTTAAATCATAATCCTCAAAACTTTCATCTTCTTTATATTGCTCAAAATAACCTCTGCCATAGGTATAGTTGAGCCCAATATTACTTGACCAATTCTTATTATACCGCTCATTCCAGTGTAATTGATAATGGTCCTGCTTATAATTATCTTCTTCATTTTCATAAAACTTAACTAATCCATTGATATCGGTATACATACCGGAAGGGTTAAAAGTTCTGTCGGTTGCTAAAGTTTCGGCATCAATGCCATTCCATGCCTGATAGGTCACTTCATGGCCTCCAAAGGTGATTGCTTTTATCAGTGTGTTCCCGCCAACATAAGAAGCCTGTAGGAAATAGGATTTTAAATCTGAGGAGGCTCTATCAATATAGCCATCTGAATTAATTTGAGATAAACGTCCGGCAATTTCAAAATGATCATTTAAGGTGCCTGTACTAAACTTTACATTGTGTTTTCTTGTATTATAACTTCCAAAAGTATTTGTTATTTCTGCACTTGCTTTTTCCGCAATGGCATCAGTAAGAATGTTTATACTGGCCCCAAAAGCCCCAGAACCATTAGTTGAAGTACCAACACCTCTTTGCAACTGAAGGCTTTCCACAGATGAAGCAAAATCAGGTAAATCAACCCAGTAGGTACCTAAAGATTCAGCATCATTATAGGGAATGCCATTCACTGTAATATTGGTAGACTGAGCACTAATCCCGCGTACTCTAATTCCTGTGTAACCAACCCCAGAACCTGCATCACTGGTAGTAACAACAGAGGGCAAGAAGTTTAATAAAATAGGCAAATCCTGCCCCAGATTCCTCTTTTCAAGGGCTTCTTTTTTTATGTTTGAATGCGTAATTGGTGAATCAGCATTCACCCGTATCGCCTTCACAAGCACTTCATCTAAAACTTCAATTTTTGTTGAATCCTGCTGTTTTTCCTGTGATAATACATTGACCGTCAGGAAGACAAGCAACAGAGTTGTGAATAGTATTTTCATTCGATAAATAAATTTATTCGAATAAAAAGAGGTAATTATTC
>BS_KBA_SWE02_21mDRAFT_10000289_pt1 | contig 18412 bp, 9 predicted proteins | sample BalSeasSWE02_21m_FD_9196 | JGI IMG/M metagenome (IMG submission 9196)
ATAATTTTCTTAGCCTCTTCAGTTCTGTTTTTAATAATGAGCCATCTAGGGCTCTTAGGCACCATAAACACCATAATAGTATAAATAAACGCAGGAACTGCTTCAATTCCTATCATCCATCTCCAGCTATTATTTTCAATTAAAATACTTATTAAATAGTTAGAGACAAAAGCTACTAGGATACCAAAAACAATATTAAATTGATAAGTTGCTACTAATTTACCTCTGTTTTTAGCTGAAGCTATTTCAGAAATATAAGCAGGGGCGGCAATTGTAGAAGCACCTACACCTAATCCACCAATAAATCTGAAAAAACCAAAAACATACGGATCATTTGCAAGACCAGAACCAATCGCAGAGACTGTATATAGTATTCCTATCCATATTAAAGTGTTTTTCCTACCAATAATATTCGTTGGATAGCCTCCTAAAAGGGCCCCGAAAATGGTTCCGAAAAGCGCAGAACCAACGACAATATATCCATGAAAATAATCATTGCTTCCAAAAAGCTCATAACTACCCCACATTTTTTGAAGCGTCTGCTCTGCCCCACTAATAACAATGGTATCAAATCCAAATAAAAAGCCCGCAAGGGCCACAGTAATTGACCATACAATTATTTTTTTATTCATAATTTAAATAGGATTAGTTGGTTAGTTTTGATTTTAAAAAAGCTGTTCCGGAGGCATCAGATTATTTAGTTTTTCTCTATAACTATTATGTAATAATGACAACCCATACTGATAAGAGGCATTCATCCATCCAAAACCTTCCTGTGTAATATACTCAAAATCAGTTCCAACATTACCATATTCTGCAAATACTTTATGAGTAGCTTCTACTACGTCATATTTCTCGGGTATGGTTCCATTATAATCCACTGCATTTTTGGTAATCATGAATAACCATCTATAAATTAATTCTTGTGCTTCATTTATATAACCATAGTTAAACAAGCCTTTCCAAATCATCATTTGATGTGGTGCCCAACCATTAGGATAATCCCATTGCCGCTGTGGTCTGTTTTCATTAATATCGCCTCTGCTTCTTTTGGTACTGCCAGCAACCCCTCCTTTTTCCTTTAGCATAGGAATGGCTTTATGNATAAGTCTTTCTGCCTGTTCTTCTGAACATAAATTAGCCCATAATGGTGCCAGAGTTGTTGCCGCCACAAAAGTAGATTGTGTATTTGTTTTTACATTATAATCAAAATACAGTCCTTCTTCTTCATTCCAAAGATATTTGTCCACGGCATGCTGTCTTACCTTTGCTTTTTTTTCCCAATAGGATGTGGTATAGTCTTCAAAACGGCCATTAAATTCATGCTTAATGATTTCGGCAAAATCAGTTTCATATTTGTATAACATGGCATTGAGTTCCACGACATTTAAATCGGCACAAATTTTTTCAATTCTATAAGACGTATCATGCCCAGATTCACGCACAGTTCTGTCATGAACAAAATAGGCGTCTAATTCTTCATTAATAATACTGCCTTCTGCATAGCCCTTTTCATATTCACGAACAGCTATTTCCTTAATTTCAGCATACGGTTTTAATATGGAATCAAAATGGCCTACCTCACATTCCGGCGGAAAACCTAAGCCTTCAGCAAGATATCTGTTCAGACCATTTTCAGTGAGGCGTTGTCCCTTTACCATCCAGACCGTCTCATATTCTTTAATGGCCGTTTTCAAATGATTTTCCAGCCATGTTTTATCCTTTGTTATTTCAAAAACCTCTCTGATTAAACTGGAATAAAATGGTGGCTGGGTTCTGGTTAAATAATATGATCTGTTGGCATTTAATATTTTACCATAATGTTCAATTTCATATTGAAAATTATCGGCCATTCCCTTTGCTAAATCCACTTTACCATCAATTAATAAGCCAACAGACTCAAAATAGCTGTCCCATCCGTACATTTCATTAAACCGTCCTCCGGGAACAACGAATGGCACTCCAACAGTTTTGTCGCCATCAGATTCCAATTTTAATGACAAAATCCCAGGTTGATTATTAATAGACTTAACAAATGCCGGCGTTATAACCTCTGGAAGCTTGAAGGTTTCAATAGATAATTTAGCTTCTAATCCTTTATAATAATTATAAGCAAATTCATCTTTTGAAGACACGTAAATTCGAAGTTTTTCAGAAGCTAAGGACTCATTTTTAGTATCATGAATAAGACTTTCAATACCTTTTTCATCCATAGTTCTTGTTAGTCCGTTCCAAAAATAATTTTTAATCATTTTTGAAACCCTCTCCACCGGCCTTTCTTCAATAACATCTGTATCTATTGAAGCTATATTTAGGCCATTANTTTTAGCAATNACTAATTCTTGCAGTAAGTTAGAAAGATAATATGTGCCATTTACGGTATATGATTCTCCTGAATTAGCAACCAAATTAAAGGATTTAGGCCCTTTATCTTCTATAGTGATTTTTTTATCCCTATCCGTATCTTCCTGAGTAAGAAGCTGGCTTAAACATGTCTCAATATCAACCTGTAAAATCATGATTCTTTTAATACATTTTGTTTTGAAATTCTATCAATTAACATTACAAAAACTATGAGCAGTACCATAGGAATTAAAAGAAAATAAAATGCTTTTGCGCCTCCAATACTTTCAAATAATTCACCTACAATTCTGGAACCTATAGTTCCTCCCAATGCAGAGAATATGATGATTAATCCTGACATTGGTGAATGCAAGTTTTTTGGTAAGGAACTAAGTACCGTTGAATTTAATAAGGGATATATAGGGGCTATAAACAAGCCTATTAAGGGCAAAATATATCCTAACATAGGAACATCTGCCAAACTTTTTATTTCGACTAAAGAATCTATTTCAACTTTTAATTGAGGTAACACACTTAATAATATGCCTCCAGAAATAACTATACAAATTATGACCAATGTAACCCATGACATAAATTTAGATAAATATCCCGCTAAGAATCTTCCTAAAGCTAATGACAAAGCCAAAATACTTGCCATTTGAACACTCAGCGTGGTACTAAATTTAAATATCTTTTCATTAAATCGTGGTAACCAGGTCATAATGCCTTGTTCTATCATTACAAAAAAGAATGCTGATGCCAGAAATACTAAAACTAAGGGCACCACAATAAGTTTTAAGGATCTTTTTAAATCTTCCTTTAAGCTAGAGCCTATCGCTTCAACTTCATATTCAATTTTAGAAAAAAGTAAAAAAATGAAGGATATTACAATTAAGCCAGAAATTAAATAATAGACATTTAACCAGGCATTTTCATCAGTATCAGAATAGAATGCTGGAAACAAAAAATAGGCTGAGGCGATACCTACCATAAAAAAACCTTCAATAGAACTCATTAAGGAAGAATGCTCTTTCTTTGATGTTGTTACAACGCCTATTAGAGAATATACCGATAATTTTATTAAAGCAAAACTGATTCCTATAGATAAGAACAATATTTTGGTATAAACGAATGAATTTCCAAAAATCATTATTAAACAACCAAAAAACACCAGTGCCAAGCCTGTTAACATCGCCTTTTTATAACCAAATCTAGGCAAAAAGGAGGCTATAATGAAAGAAACAATCGCAATTGGCAAATCTTTAAATGCCTCAAGAAGTGACGCTTGCGATTCACTCACATGATAAACATTAATTGATTTGGCAATGACTATTCCAACGCTATTCAGTAAAATAGCAAAGACAAAATAGTTTAAAAAGATGGATATTTTTATACCTAAATTTTTCATTTTGAATGATTTAAATTAATGACCCCCGGCAGCTGGCATAACCATATTATCTCCATTATCCGATTTAGGCTCCTTTAAACGCAGTGCCAAAACACCAGAAATAATAAAAAAGACACCACCTAATAAAATAGCATTGACAGCACTATTCCCTAAAAGATTTTTAACTATCGGGCCAAAGGTTATAGTTTGAATTCCCATGGGAATCACGATCATCATATTTAAAATTCCCATATAGACCCCTCTTCTTTCCTGAGGTACAATTTTAGATACCATTGAATAAGGAATACCCATCATAGCCGCCCAACCAATACCAAACAAAATCATTGGTAATATTACCAAAATGGGATCTTGAATATGAGGTATCGATAGCATGGCAATCCCTGTTAAAAACAAACTAACCACATACACCTTTTTGCCTCCAAATTTCAATGCCAAAGGCACCAGGGCCAGTGCTACAACAATGGTAGAAACATTGTAAGTTGTATTCATTTTTGCAGCTTGACTCAAGGCCTGTGATTTATCAAAATTCATGGTTTCTTCAAATAAGGGTGCAATAAATTGCCAGTAAACAAATAAGGCATACCACTGAAACAAATAGACCCCTGATAATTTCCACATAAACTTTGGCATTTCCTTAATAGCATCGACAATTTCAAAAAAGGGTGTTTTAATTCTGTCAGCAAACGGTAACGCATTGTGTTTATTAATGTCTTCTAATTCTTCATCTGTTGGTGGTATTTCAGGTGTTTTTAATACCGACCATAAAATGGTTGAAACAGATAATATAGCACCTATAAAGAATGAATAATATAACCAGGTAGGGATTTTATCTGTTGATTCAGTACCACCAAACCAGTCTTGAAATAAAAATATTGAGGCATTGGCCAATACAATTCCTGCGCCCACAAAAAGACTTTGCATCTGATAACCAAAACTCAATTGCTGATTTGGCAATTTATCTCCAACAAAAGCACGATATGGCTCCATAGCCATGTTATTACCCACATCTAAAATCCATAAAAGCCCCACTGCGAACCATAATGCGGGACTGAATGGGAAAGCAAAAAGACATAGACTTCCAATCAGTGCACCAATCATGAAAAAAGGCTTACGCCTTCCCCAGCGTGGTGACCAGGTTTTATCAGAAATAGCCCCAATTATAGGTTGTATAATTAAACCTGTTACTGGGCCTGCCAAGTTTAATAAAGGTAAGTCCTCATGATGTGCCCCTAAAAATGAAAAAATTGGATTTACTGCTGTTTGCTGTAATCCAAAACTAAATTGAATTCCTAGAAATCCAACATTCATATTCCAGATTTGCCAAAAAGATAAGGTTGGTTTAGTTAACTTCATTGTCTATATTTATTGGATTTTAATATTTAGTTGATTATCAATAATCATATCTGAAAGTTTAAAATGCTCCCTAATAATCAAATGTTCATGATTGAGAACTTTTTCATTAAACGCATTCATAATATCTCTCGCTCTTTTTAACCTGTTTTTCTTAATGTCAATATAGGTTAAATTCATGAATATTTATAATCAGGATTTTTCAATTTACTGGAATAGGCCTCCTTTTAATACAACCAGGTTTATGACCAATTGAAATACAATATTTTGTTTTTTATTTTTAAGTTCAGATAATTACGCTTTCAATACGTCAGTAACTTTTTTATAAACAGAATAATAAGTTAGCTTTTCTCCAATCATGAACTTAACAAAGGCTTTATATTTATTTAATTAAAAGGTTATAATTTAAGTTTTTGTGCTTCAAAATGGCCCAGGGCCTTTCCTTGTTTTAATCCGTTATCAATAGCAGCGCGATAATGAATACCTCCATACAAACGGCTAATAGCCGCTTCACTAGACGCCTTATAAAAAGATTTAAAATTTCTTATTGGCAAACCAAAAGGTAATTCCGTATCATCCTCAAAATAGAAGTCATCTCCAAATATTTCAGTTAAAATGACTGAGGCAGCACCAGAAACTACCGAATGACCACTGGTGTATTCCGGAAATGGTGGTGTTTGTAAAATTGGTAACCAATCCGGATCTAATGTTTGATTGATTAAAGTTTCTGGTCTTATCAAATTACTTCTGTATTTTTCATCCCAACAGCTAATAAAAGCATCTGCAATGGCTATGGATGTTTTTGTATACGCATTTACTGTTTCTTCAACATCTGAATTTGTTTTTCTAGAAGCAATTTTAGTAATTCCTATCCAGTGAGCACCAGGAGATATTTTTTTAGTTGCAAACATAAAGTGCCCTCTGGTAACTGATACAAACGGATTACAATCCCAAAATCTCGCAATAGCAATTTCTTCAGATTCATCCCCATTTTTTGTGATTTCTTGACTCACGTTATAGACTTCCAATAGTTCTTCATAAAATTTTGTTCCTTTATTTAAGGAAAACTCAGGATGAGGCTCAGGCTTAAATTGTTGCGCAGAATCTAGTAAAAATGGCCTTATCTCATTCCAATGCGGCTCAATCCCATCCATATATGAAGGCGGTGTTGGTTGCCAGCGAGAAGGGTCATCAGTGTCTACCGTAAATTTAGACATGGTTCGGGTTTGATTGTAATTATCATGACCCATATATCTTTTCATATGATCTATTACCTCAAATGCATAGGCTTTTGATTGATCAAACTGTAGCTTGTTAGTAGTTTCCCATACCAAATACAAACTATCTTGTAAGGAGGCCATTCTTTCTTCAGAAAAAATTAAATTTTTACTGAGTTCCATATGCGCTATGATAGCTGCTAATTCTAAATTAACATCTTTAGATTTATCAGCCTGCGGTATAGCTTCAAACTCATTAAGAGTTCCAACTAGTGTTTTAAATTTTGAGCTTTTCTGAGCTAAAATTTCATAGGCTGCGATATTTGGATACACAAATATTCTACTTGCAACAGGCGGAGAAAAAATATCATGGATTTGAATTTCCATCACCTTATCAACCGATTTATGAAAAAGTTCCGGAGATACTTTTATCGGTTCCGCTGGTTTACTACAACTAGCAAAAACGATCATAATCAGTAATAGATAAATTTTAGTTTTAAATTGTTTCATTGTTTATAATTTCCTGATTTTTTGAATTTACAATATATGATTTACCGTTATTAGATAGTATTAAATAATTATCTTCATTTAATTTGATAATCTTTCTTCCACTAAAATCCTTTGGCAGATTTAATGATTCCACTTTATTGACATTTCCATCATGAGACAAAGTTATTATACTGCCTGAATTTGAAGAACTTTCACCTAATTCTGTTACAAAACCGTAATAGTTTCCCGTAAAGACCAATTGGTTATTTTCAACGAAAATATCCTCAACAGTGCTCATCTGTGCCTGATTTGGCAAAGCTTGTACCGTAAAATTATTTCCATTGTTAATGTATATCATGGAGCGTAATTCATAAATATATTTAATTTCTAATATATCCGAGTCCTGCTTTCCAGTTAAATCAAAAAGAGATTCAACATTTGAAAATGATTTATAGTTTTGGAATTTCTTTTTTAATGAAGGTATTTGTTGCACCAACTTATCTTTTGAAGCAAATGGCACATATTTACCAAAATAATCATAGAATATCAGTTGATCTAGTTGTTCATTTTTATCAAAATCATCCAAATATATCTTTATCGGTTTTTCTAAAGAGGCTTTCCATTTAAAGTTTAACCCTGTATTTCCAGCAACAATATCCAATTTTCCATCATTGTTTATATCTGAAATGTTAATAACATTCCACATGCCATTAGTTTTATCTAATCCAAATTGCTTGGTTTTATCATCAAATTTACCGCTGGTTTTATTATATGAAAGCACAGTAATTGGCATCCAGTCTCCTACCATAATTAATTCTATGTTTCCATCATTATCAATATCTACCCATTTACTGTCGGTAATCATTCCGAAACGTCTTTTCTCAACAATTTCAAAACTACTATTTCCCTTATTTTTTAAAATAAAACTAATAGGAGATAAGCCATAAGCTCCAGGAATTGATCTATTCCCTATAAATAAATCTTCTAATCCATCTTTATCAAAATCAAAACTTGAAACGGAGCCACCATTGGTTGCTAAAAGATTGGCATTCAATTTAGTGAAATTTCCTCTGCCATCATTTAAATACACCCGGTCTTCAAGCATTGGATCCCCTTCTTTATGATCATTTCCTCCACTTAATGCATAGATATCCAAATCTCCATCAGCATCTATATCTAAAGCAATCGCATCCACATCTTCATACATAGTATCCATTAAAAATATTGGTGTATTTTTAATCTTATATTCGCCATCTTTACCTTGCATATACAAAACAGGTGACTGATTTCTGGCACCTCCAATAAATAAATCCTTTAATCCATCCGCATTAAAATCTGCCTGAACCACAGATGGGCCTTCAATTGAAAGATTTTCTGGAATAAGTGCTTCTCTCTCATAATCTAAATACTCATTTTCCTTATGCACGAAATCAAATGGCTGTAGCACAATTACTGGAGATTTTTTATAATTATATTTTGTAGTTTTCGCTTTAGCGATAGTAAGCAAAGCATTCATTTTTACATCATTTAATTTGGTTTGAGTTCCGTCATTCCAAATTACTTTTAAAGAATCAATTTTTGATATCGCGTTTAATCCAAAATGGATTTTCCTTGTTGAGCTCGACAAAAACCCTTTTACTGTGGTTTCCTCTTTATAAAACGCTTTAGCATNTGCNTATAGATATACTTTTGCCCCATTCGTGTTCAAACTATTATTAGATTCAAATAGATTAACCGTTAAATAATTTTGAGGATTCTCTTGATTTGATTTGTTTTCTAAAAGAGTAGCTTTTTCATTTAAATTATTTACAACAATATCTAAATCCCCATCTAAATCCAAATCAGAATAGGCTGCTCCATTTGAATAAGTACTTGTATTATTTTGATCAACAAGTTTCTTTTCAAAAGTCAAATCGCCATTATTTTGAAACAATACATTTGGCAAGTTAATCATGGGCATGGTATTGATTAACTTTTGCTCTAAAGTATCTTGAAGTGTCTCATTGTACTTTGCAAAATCAAAATTACTGAGGTAATTTATATAATCTAAATCATTTGGCCTTTTATAGATGCCATTAGTGATGTAGATATCATTTAATCCATCATTATTAAAATCCATAATTAATGGTGACCAGCTCCAATCTGTAGCCTGCACATTGGCAATTAAAGCAGCATCACTAAAAAACGTTCCATTGTTTAATTGCATATGATTTCTTGCATATTGTTGCTGAAAACCAAATGATTTTTTTATTTGATTCACCTTATCAGAATCCTCACCGCCAGATTTCAAAAAGATTTCTGCCTTATAAGGCATCATATCTAGAGTCATTATATCTAAATTTCCATCATTCGTGATATCTGCAATATCAACTCCCATGGTAAATCTAGACGTATGGTTAAAATAATCTGCACTAGACTCGGTAAACGTTTTATTGCCATTATTGATATATAGATAATCATTTTCATGAAAATCATTTCCAACATAAATATCTATAAATCCGTCATTATTAATATCTGAAGTCGCAATGGCCAGCCCATAACCTAAAGGGCTATTATAAATGCCTGTTTTTTTAGTAACATCTACAAATTTTGTTTCACCCTTTTCAGAAATATTTTCATAGAAAACATCACCTGCCAGTGGATCAGATTTTTCTCGCAACTCAATATTACCGTAAGAATAAGGTGAATGAACAGAATGATTTAGTAAATACATATCCATATCACCATCATTATCATAATCAAAAAAAGAGGCTTGCGTTGAAAATCCTGAAAAATTTATCCCATATTCTTTGGCCTGCTCTTTAAAAGTATTATCTCCATTGTTGATATACAATTCATTACTTGCTTTAAGACCTTTGTAATCCCCTACTTTACAAACGTATATATCCAGAAACCCATCGTTATTAACATCAACCATGGTAACGCCGGTTGACCATGTCCCCTCCTGACTGATCCCGCTACTGGTAGAAATGTCCTTGAATTTTAAATTGCCAAGGTTTAAGTATAATTTATCTGCTTTCTGATTTGCTGACAAATAAATGTCATCTAACCCATCATTATTAATATCTCCCAAAGCCACTCCGCCACCATTATAATAATATAAATATTCAATGATGTTTAAGTTACCATTAGGATTTAAATCATTTGAAAAATCTATTCCGGAAACACTAGAATCAACATTTATAAAGGCTGAATGATCTATCTTACTTTCTTCAGACATTGTATTGTCTTGCTCTTTGCCACACGCAAAAATCAAAAGAAAAACAAAGACTACTTTTTTTACCATGTTAATATTTATAGACCTCTAAAGAGTCGTTATTTTTAGTTATGAAAATTTTATTTCCTATCAGCTTAAGATCTCTAATCTGTCCGTTAATTTTTAAACCTTGTCCTGTATGATGATATTTAAAATTATTATTACCCAAGTTTTCTAAATAATTACCAAAAGAGGCGTCATATCTCCCAAACTCTGGCATTACACCATCTAAATTGCCTCCAAGAATAATATCTTGATCACCATCATTATCAAAATCAAACGTTGTAATCGCATAAACAGGAGAAAGTTGTGTTTCAAAAGGCAAATCCTTAACTTCAAAATTGAAATTTCCTTGATTAATAAGAATCACAGAACTTAAATTATTTGCTTCTAGAACCAAACTGCTTTCCAATTGCTCTTTTGTGAAAATATCCTGTATGGAAGCATCTTTAAATGATTCATAATCGGGATATTTTTTACTCAAATATTTCAGTTGATCGACTAAATTATGTCTTAAAGCGTAAGGATATTGTTTGCCGTTTTTTGCAGTAAAAGCTAATATGGGGTCTGAATAACTATTGCCATCAAAATCATTTGCAAACAACTTAATTGGTTCACTTACTGTGGCCTTAAATCTGCTATTCAACCCATGATTACCCACAATTAAATCCATGTCTCCGTCATTATCTAAATCACATTGTTCAATAGTATTCCACCATCCTTTTAAATTAGATAATTTAGTGTTTTGAGATTCTTTGAAATTGCCATTCTTATTTTCAAAAACGCGTATCCCCATAAATTCACCAACAACAACCAGATCTTTAAAATTATCATTATTGATATCAATGAATAAAGCATCGGTAATCATTCCTAAATCTTTAAGTTGAGGCGCTATTTTCCCTGATTCTTCAGTAAAATGCCCTTTCCCGTCATTTATAAGCAAAAACCCGGAACCTGGTGTACCATAAGCATTAGGAATGGTTCTTTCGCCCACAAACAGATCTAAATCATGATCATTGTCTACATCAGCAACAGCTACCGTACTGGTACTGTGATAACCTATTGCCGAGGGTAAAATTTGATTCGATTCTGTGAAATTGCCTTTACCGTCATTAAAATAAAGCTTATCTAAATAATAAGGACTATACTTTGAAAACTCAACGCCTCCGCTACAAACATAAAGATCTAAATCACCATCGCCATCGGCATCAAAGAATACAGATTCAGCATCTTCTGATACTTTGTTTTTTTCAAAAACCTGAGTTTTACTTTCAGTAAAATGATTGTTGGTATTTAAAAATAATTTGGCACTATTGCCTTTTGAGCCAGCAATAAACAGGTCTTTCTCCCCATTATTATCAACATCGGCAACGGCCATTTTTGGACCTTCGGCACTTCTCATAAATGGCAATAACCTCTCAATATTAAAGTCTACATAATTATTTTCAACATGACGGTAATCAATAACACCATTATCCTTAGTAAATAGAATAGTATCCATTGGATCTTCAGGTTGGTTCTTAGCTAATAAAGTGGCATCCTTCTCCTCAATAGTGATGGTTTTATTAGGCTCAACATTGAACAATTTTGTCATTTTACCCGAAGGCCAAGTTACGGTTAAAGTTAGGCTATCTTTCTCTTTAAATCCAAAATTGGGTCTGTTATCCATGGAAGACTGAAACCCTCTCACGGGCTGTTGTTCTAAAAAATAAGTACTGGTTTTACTACTCAGTTCTAATTTAGCTCCTATCGCATTTTTATTTAAACCTTCACCTTTCAAAATGACTTTTAAATAATTATTATCAGTGTTTAGATTATTTTTATAAACGAACAATGGCATGTTCACATTATTAACAATTAAATCCATGTCGCCATCATTATCCAAATCGCCATAGGCCGAACCATTTGAAAATCCTTCAGTGCTCAATCCATTATCTACTCGCTCAAATTTCAAATCCCCCTCATTTAAGTAGGCATGATTTTTCACTTTGTTTGAAGGAATAATATCAATCAATTTTTTGTAATCTAATTGATTATTGTTTTTGACAATAGACTGTATGACCTCTTCATTAGAAATATACTTTAAATAGTCCTGATTGGTTAAATCCTTATAAATACCATTCGCTATAAATAAATCTTTCAACCCGTCATTATTCATATCAAAAAATAAGGCACCCCAGCTCCAGTCAGACGCTTCCACACCACTAAATCTGCCAACTTCACTAAATGTTAAATTACTGTTGTTTAATTGTAACATGTTACGTGTAAACTGGTGGTAATAATCGTTTTTTAAATTGTACTGATATTTATTCCAATCCTCAAAAGTAGTTACCGTTTTTAACCGGTCGTATTCACTGGGAAGCATTTCAGTTACAAAAATATCATTGTAACCATCATTATTTATATCAGCGGCATCTGCGCCCATGGAAGCACCGCTTATTGAGTTAATTGAGCTTGTTAAGCATTCTTTAAATATGCCGTTTTTCTGATTGATATATAAATAATCTCTTTCAAAGAAATCATTTGACACATAAATGTCCTGCCAGCCATCATTATTAAAATCACCAACAGTTACTCCCAGACCAAACCCTATGACACTTCCATAAACACCAGCCTTTTCACTGACATCAATAAATTTGCCGTCTCTGTTTTCAAAAAGTTTATCGCCGCCTAACACGTCTCTTTTAGGGCGTTCATTTTTAGTTAAATTAAAACTTCCAATGGCCTGATAAGAATTATTAAGAAGATAGACATCTAAATCACCATCCTTATCATAATCAAAAAAGGAGGCATGTGTAGAAAAGCCTTTATCGTCCAATCCCAATTCACTTGCACGTTCAGTAAAGGTTAAGTCACCATTATTAATAAAAAACTCATTTTGCTTATTATCACCTTTTACATCTCCTGAATTACAAACATAAATATCTAACAAACCATCTGCATTGATATCAACCATTGAAACGCCTGTAGACCAGGCTTTGCTTCCTCCTACCTTTGCTTTTTCTGTAATATCTTCAAACTGAAAGTTTCCTTTATTTAAATACAGTTTATTTTGATTTAAGTTTGAAGTAAGATATACATCTTCTAATCCATCATTGTTAATATCACCAATTGCCACGCCACCACCATTGTAAAAGTTTCTGTATTTATAAACATTAAACTCATCTGTTGAAACTAAATCATTGCTAAAATTAATACCTGTCACCTCAGGAGTCAACAATTCAAATTGTGGCTTATCTGATTGAATTGCTTCTTCTTTTTTACTACAAGAACATGCTAAAGCAAGTAAACAAATAATTAACGTCTGTTTCATCATTTTACTTTTTCAGGTGGTTATATTTATACGCTAAATCTTCAATTAACACAGAAACATCTCTGTCTGACTCTTTCTTTAACTGAATTTGTCTGTTTCCATCTACTTTCACCAAAATATCTTTTCGAACTTTAATAAAGGGGTTTCCTGGATACCATTTCATAAGCGTGTCTTGTATTTTAGGAATCAATTTTTCAGAAGTTAAATCGTTATTCCAAGGTGCCCAGGCTAAATATGAAAACTTAACATCCATAGACGTAATAATATCATCAGGATTAAATCTGGCATAAAATAACATGACTATTTTTTCAATGTGTTTGGTGGAATCCTGGGGATACAGCATCTTTTGAACATAGTTATTATTTCCGCCATGTGTAACCAGATGCTTTTTATTTAAATCCCAACATATTTTAAAAAAATCGCTTTTGGTCTGTCCAAATTTCAAACCATAAAAAACCTCATCATTTTTTACGCCACTGTCTAACTCGTTTTTTACAAGTTTAGTATATTCTGATTCACAGGAAAAAACCAATAGCGTTATTATAAAAAGCAATGCTTTATTTAAGTTGATTAATTTCATAAAATTGTAGGCTATCATTATTGATTGCAGTTAATAAATAATTTTTATCATTGATTTTACTGATATTAAAATCCCTTATTTGCCCCTTAATATTTAAAGGAATGACTTTTTTAAACTCATAATTTTTATCTCCATACACTAACCAACCTTGTGAAGCATCCTGTCTGCCAAATTGTGGTTTCACTAAATATTGATTACCTCCGAAAAATAAATCTAAATACCCATCGTGATTCACGTCAAAGATTTCAATGGCTTCCACGTTTGAATACTGAATTTCATTAGGCAATTTTAAAGGTATAAAAGTATTATTTTTATTAATAAATAGAGACGTATTAACCTTTTTAACATCTAGCTTAATAGCCTTATCTAATTGTTCCTTACTGAAAATTGNTNCCATACTGGCATTGGCATAATCTTTATAAAATAACAGTTTTTGTTTTAAACTGGCTATTTGTGAAATCAGTTCATCCCTATCCACTACAGGATAATAGTTGTTGTCCTTTTTAAAACAGATAATTTGCTCAGTCGTTCCGTTATTATCGAAATCAGAAACGTACATTCTTGATTCGCCTTTAAAAAAAGAATTTTCTCCCTTATTACCGGCAATAATATCAAGATGCCCATCATTATTGACATCCCTTATTTTAAATGTTTTCCAATACCCGGAGGTTTCAGCCAAACCATACTCTTTTGTCTTGTTTTTTAAAGTGCCCTTTTCATTTATAAATATGGAAATAGGCATCCATTCTCCCGAAACAACCAAATCTTTTATGCCGTCATCATTTAAATCAGCCCAGGCAGAATCTGTAATTAAACCTATCTTATTAAGAGCATCTTGGGGTGAAATTTCAAAGGTATTGTTCCCTTTATTTTCCAGAATATACCCGTTTGTAGGAATGCCATAGGTTTCAACCTGAAAACGTTCACCTACAAAAATATCTTCATCTCCATCCTGATCAAAATCATAAACAGATACGGTTGATGAACTAACAGGTCCTGTAAACGGTAATAATTGAGAATTTAAAACAAAATTTTCATAGCCATCATTTATATATAACCTGTCATATAATGAGTAATCAAACTTTGAAAATGATTTTCCGCCACTGCAAACATACAAATCCAAATCGCCATCATTATCACTATCAAAAAATATGGCATCTGTATCTTCTGATTTGGCATCTTGTTCAAAAGGTGTTTTAATTTCTTTATAGGTTCCCTCCTTTTGAGAAATAAACAGACTCCCTGACTGGCCTCTGGCACCCCCAATATAAAAATCTGGGTTTCCATCCTTATTAATATCGGCACTTGCTATATTTGGCCCTTCATTGTTATACATTTCAGGAAGCAAACGTTCTCTGTTAAAATCATTAAAATTGTTTTCCTTATGCAGAAAATTAAAGAATCCTATAGTCGTGATTAACGGATTGGGAATAGTGCTGTGCTCTACTTTTTGTATTTGATTAACAACTGTCTTTTCAGGTTGTTTAAAAGTATAAACCTGATTTGTTTTTAAATTTTCATGTTTGGTTTTTGTATCATTAGGCCAGGAGATTATTAAGCTGTCAACCCTCTGACTAAAATGAGTCCCAAAAAGCAAGTTAGGTGAAATAGAACTTTGAAATCCTCTGGACGGAAAATTCTCTAACACGCCATAAGTACCATCATAATATATTTCTGCCTTGGCACCAATGGCCTGTGTGTTGTTTATACCGCCTCTTAACTGTACTGTTATACTTCTTTGAGACAGCGTATCCAGCTGATTTTCATATATGAATGCCGGCATATTTACATTATTTATTACCAAGTCTAAATCACCATCATTATCTAAATCACCATAAGCACTGCCATTACTGAAACTTGGCTGGTCTAAACCCCAATCTTTGGTTTGGTCTGTAAATTCAAAATGGCCATTATTTTTAAATGCGGCATTTGGAACAGGTTGTGATGGCATTAAATCAATTAATTTATTCATCACTTCCTTGTCATTTTGTATCATATCCCTAATGCGTTCCTCATTAGCCATATAAGTTAAATAGTCTCTGTCTAAAAGATCTTTATAAATCCCATTGCTTATAAAAATATCTTTGAACCCATCATTATCCATATCAAAAAGTAAAGACGCCCAGCTCCATTCTGAAGCTGCCACATTAGAGAATCTGCTTACTTCCATAAAGGTATTATCACCCATATTCCTGTGAAGTGCATTTCTTGAAAATTGGTAATGATACCCATTTTTTTCAGCCATATCATATTTATTCCATGACTCAAAAAGTGTTTTTGTGCGTTGCCGTTCTATGGTTTTAGGCAACATTTCTGTAACCATAATATCAGGATTTGAATCATTATCTAAATCAGCAGCATCTGCACCCATGGATCCCATGGAAATAGATTCAAATTCTGACTCTAAATCTTCTTTAAAGGTTCCGTCTTGTTGATTGATATAGAGATAATCTCTTTCAAAAAAGTCATTTGAAATGAAGATATCTGGCCAGGAGTCCTTATTATAATCACTTACAGTAATCCCCAATCCAAAACCAATGGCACTTGAATAAATATGGGCTTCAGTAGTTACATCTGTGAAATGATTATTATCGTTTCTCAAAAGTTTATTCCCGTTTACTGTTGGTTTATTCCTCTGGTCTTTAATAAAATCATAGTTACCAACTGCTTTAATTGAATTACTTAACAAATAACAATCCAGATCCCCATCTTTATCATAGTCGAAAAAATTAGCCTGTACTGATAGACCAACAATATCCAATCCGTATTCTTTAGATTTTTCAGTAAAGGTTAAATCGCCATTATTAATAAATAATTCATTATGCCTGTTATCATTATCACTAGGAGGTCCGGCTTTACAGACGTAGATATCCAATAAATTATCATTATTAATATCTANAAAGGTCACACCAGANGACCACACNTTTTTACANNCAACACCNGCNTTNTCNGTAATGTTTTCAAACTTCCAGTTCCCTTTGTTAAGGTATAGTTGGTTGTCAACCAGATTACCTGTAAAATAAATGTCTATTAAACCATCATTGTTTATATCACCTAAGGCAACGCCACCACCATTATAGAAATTTCGATACGTGTAAGGATTTAATTCTTCTGTATACTGGAGTGTATTTTGAAAGGATATTCCAATGGATTCATCCTTTAAAGTAAATAAACTTGGCTCAGCCCTATCAGAATTACAGGAAAAAAACAGATAACTCGTAATAACAACAAACAGCACGTTTTTCATCAAACCAAATTATTAAAAAAAGGGGTACTTTATAAAAGCACCCCTTTTTATCCAATTAATATTTTAAATATTTTTACTAGTAACCAGGATTTTGTGTTAAACTTCCACCACTAGCATCAATTTGCTCTTGCGGAATTGGGAACACGTTTCTAAATGCCGCAGAAGCAGGTTTTTCCCACCATGCATCATTAAATTTACCGAAACGAATTAAATCTTGACGACGTGTTACTTCCATAAACATTTCTCTACCTCTTTCAGCTAAAAACTCTTCAGCCGTTAAAGAAGTTAAAGGCGCAACACCTGCTCTAGCTCTAATAGTATTCACATCAGGTAATGCTACATTCCAGTTTCCAGCAATTCTGGCAGTTGCTTCTGCACGTATTAAATACATATCNCCTAANCTGATGATTGGATAGTCATTATCCATATTATCTCTCTGACCTTGTCTGTTACTAAATTTACCTAAACGAGCACCACCTTTTCTTGAAGCATTTGGCTCTAATTCATTGATGTCAGTTGTATAATCCAAAGCTAACTCTCCACCTGTAGCCGCATAATCTAATATTACAGAACCTTCATAATCTAATTGTGGCCCTACTATAAAGTTTGCCGCTTTACGTGCATCTGCACTTTCGTATGAATTATAGAAATCTTCTAATGCAGAATACCCATTCCAAGGTTGATTCTGTAAATTCCATGTAAACTGACTTGAATAATGCAAAGTCATTTGAGCAAAGTTCATATTGGCACCAGAAACATTATCATAAGCAATAGACCAAATGATTTCAGGATTGTCCTGGTTATTTGGAGCAAATACTGCAGCATAACCTTCCAACACATCAGGATCAGTTTCTACACTAGGTCTTTTTGCCGCATTCGGCACTGTACATCCGTCACCACATAACACGTAAGGGCTATTTGAAATAATATAGTCTGCACAAGCAGCCGCTTCAGCATATTTAGGAACACCAGCATACACGCCAGCATTCAAATATAACTTCGCCAATAAACCCATAGCAGCAAATTGGTTAATTCTATAAGGATCTACTGTAGTTGTTAAATCACTTCCGGATGGATCTGTTACAGGAAGGACACTACTCATCCCTAAAGAGGCTAATAATTCGCTTTCAACAAAAGCAAATACCTGAGCTCTTGTAGCTTGAGGCGCATCTACACCAGGTGTCGTTACAATTTTAACTCTACCGTATA
>BS_KBA_SWE02_21mDRAFT_10000290_pt1 | contig 18371 bp, 11 predicted proteins | sample BalSeasSWE02_21m_FD_9196 | JGI IMG/M metagenome (IMG submission 9196)
AAAATGTTGACTGATAGTCAATCCCAATCCCGTCCCGCCATAAGTTCGAGTATAGGAATCATCGGCTTGCGAAAAAGCGTCAAAAATTTTCTCAATGTGTTCCAGCGTAATGCCAATACCAGTATCAATCACTAAAAAGATTAACCATTCCTGACTATACGGTGCCTTGCTCACTGGCAGTACACGACGAGCAACCCGCAGTGTCACGGTGCCATGTTGAGTAAATTTATTGGCGTTATTCAATAGATTGAGTAAAATTTGAAAAACTTTATGACGGTCCGTGGTCATCATTCCTACGGTTTCTGGACAATCGGTAACCAGAGTATTGTGCTCATTCATTAAAGGTTCGAGAGTAGTGACCAAGTCTATCACTAATTGACTAACGAGAAATTCTGTAGGATGAAGGTCGATTTTATCGGCTTCGATTTTAGCTAAATCTAAAATGTCGCTCATAATGCCCAATAAACTCTGACCGGCAGTTTGAATTTTGTAGAGGTCGGGTAAAATATCCTCATAGCCCGCTTCCTCAACCTCCTCTTGTAAAAGTTCAGTATAACCGAGAATAGCATTCAAAGGAGTACGTAATTCATGACTCATTTTGGCCAAAAAGGTACTTTTCGCACGATTCGCCGCTTCGGCGGCTACTCGCGCTTGCTCCGCAATTCGCTGGGCTTTGGTAGCCAAAATTAGGAAACGTTCTTGTTGCTTGGTCAACAAGTGAGTCTGTAAATGAGTGCGTACCCGCATTCGCACTTCTTCTTGACGAAATGGTTTATTCACCAAATCCACTGCACCGGCGGAAAAAGCCTCGACTATATCTTCCGTTTGGTGTTTGGCGGTAAGAAAAATGATGGGAATCTGTTTAGTGGCTTCCTGCTGTTTTAAAATGCGACAGGTTTCAAAACCATCCATGATCGGCATCATGATATCCAGCAAAATCAAATCTGGTAGCAGGTTTTCGGTGATTTTAATGGCCGATGGACCATCACTGGCAAAGAATACTTTATAACCATCCTTCTCCAACACTTTACGTAACACTTTGAGGTTTTCAGGAGTATCATCTACCATCAACACTGTCGCTCCCTTTAAATTGATGGCTACCTCAAAATTGACAAATTTTTCCACCGATTTAGATAAATTGGTTAAATCAGATTCGTACCTGGAAAATTGCTTGATCACGGTCGTACTCGGCTTTTCTACGGTTGACTGCGCACTGAGTTGGGTCGGAGTGAGCGCTGCGGCCTCCGTGGAGACAGCGGTGGTCGTAAGTTCGTCTGAAGCAAAATCGTCGTGTTCGACGGCAGTGGTCATTTCAGGATATTCAAATTCTACCGATAATAGCTGGTCTAGGCAATTATGTAAATCTACCAAGCGAAAGGGCGTTTGAAGAAAACCATTGAATCCCATGGCGAGGACGTGCTTACCTTCTGCTGGGCTACCCACGATGGCAACACACGGTAGACTGGCACGGTTTAGATCAACACGAAGACGACGCACCACCTCTGCGCTATTAATCAAAGGTAATTGCATACTGAGAAAGACCAGGTGGGGGGATTGGGCTTGAATTTCTTCTAAACATTCGGCGCCATTAAGTGCCTCATGCACTTCTACTCCAACCTGATGTAACATCGCCGTTAACAATAGACGATTATCTTTCTTTTCTTCCGCCACGAGGGCGACCACTTTCGACTCAGGGGTTAATCGAAAACGCTCATGACGAGTTGCCGGACTGAGGATAATATCGGCCTTCACTTTAGGTAAAGGCAGGTTGACCGTAAAATCAGAACCTTTGCCTAATTCCGAAGTGACGGTTAAAGTACCTCCCATAAATTCAACTTGTTGTTTGCTGATGGTCAAGCCTAAACCGGTGCCTCCTTGTGCCATGCCGCTGGTACCTTGATAGAAGGGTTTAAAAATGTTGGCCAAGGTGTCGGGAGACATGCCACTGCCGGTGTCGCTCACTTTAAATTGACAATATTCATCTTGCTGGGTCACACGTAATTTGATTTCTCCATAGTCAGTAAATTTGATGGCATTTCCAAGCAAATTAATGAGTATTTGGCGTAGCTTACCTACATCACCGTAAACTATCATATCCGGTTGTGGCAATTGATTTTCCAAGTGCCATTGCAAGTGTTTCAATTCAAAGTTCGCTTTGAACATGGCGGTAATTTCGTTCAACAACTCGTTTAAATAGAAGTTATCGGGATGTAATTCGATGGCCCCGGCTTCAGCTTTGGAGATGTCTAAAATGTCATTGATCAACTCTAACAAGTGGTCGCCGGCTTGTCCAATAATTTGCAAAGATTCTTGTTGTTCTCTGGTCAAATTGGTATCTAGCTGTAACAGTTGCGTGTAACCTAGGATCGCATTGAGGGGAGTCCGAATTTCGTGAGAGATATTGGCCAAAAACAGACTTTTGGTTTTGTTAGCGGCCAAAGCTTGGTCTCTGGCTTTGGCTAAGTCTAGGGTGCGTTGTTTAACTTTTTCTTCCAAATGCTCACGATAGTCTTGAATTTGTTCTAACATTTGATTGAAGCCATCAATCAGTTTACCAATTTCGTCATCCCCAGGTTTGTTAGCGCGGAGAGAATAATCACCTTGGGTGCTCACGGCTTCCATGATTTTTAATAAGTGGTAAATCGGAGCGGTGACCAGTTGTTGTAATTTGCTAGAAATGAGTATGCCCAGGAGTAAAGAGACCAGTAGGACGGTTGCCGTTATTTCAACGACCATGAAGAGACGTTCCCATAAAGCCGTTAAATCGGATTGTAGATAAATGGTACCGACCATTTTACGGTTGAAGTAAATTGGCTTAAAGATTTCTAAGTGGTGGTTGCGGAAAAAGTATCCCTCTTTGATTTCACGATTCTCTGCCGTTGGTGAAAGCGGATAAAAGTCATTAAGAGTTTTATCAGTCACGGCTTCTAGTGGTGGTAAGAGCGGTGGCGGCTCTTTGCCATAAGAGGCGAAAATATTACCGTCTTTGGCGAAAATATGAGCGGTGATAATATGTGTATTGGCTCGCAAGCCGGCCATATTTTCGGCGGCGGTATCTTGGGTGTTAAAGATAACTGAAGCGGCGGTGTTGATGCCAATTAAATCAGCCATGGTGAACATTTCGGCAATCAAACTGCGGCGAAATGAAAAAATTTCACTGGTGACGGTAGCCGTGGTTGCTAATAAGAGTAAAATACCACTGGTGAGTAAAATAATGAAACTGAGTTTCTGCTTGAGGGGACGATGACGAAAATTTATTATCATAATTAACTGGTTGAATTAATTAATAATTAACTTTATGCGCTAACTCCTCTTGGCCAAGGAGGGGTAAGGTGGTGGTGCGTAAGGTGATTGGTTGCGTAAATTGGCCAAATAAGTACTGAAGCAGAAATTCTACGGTATTTTCCCTCACTCCCGGCCCCTCTCCCAGAGGGAGAAGGGCGAAAGAAAATACCAGAAAATTTATGCTTCAGTACTTACCTTGTGTGCAACACCCATTTGGTTGAGGTTAGAGGAATCATGAGATTCTCGTAAACTCATTAGAACGTTGGAGTAGAGGCTTTAGCCGCACTGCCATTAAGTTAAGGTAGTTAAGGTAGGGTGTATAAGCGATAGCGTCATACACCGAAACTGCCATTAAGTTAAGGTAGTTAAGGTAGGGTGTATAAGCGAAGCGTCATACACCGAAACCGAAAATGGTGCATGACGCTATCGCTTATGCACCCTACGTTAGTTGTCGATTCCTTAACTTAATGGCATTGCGGCTAAAGCCGGTGGGGGCCGACCCACCGGCTAAAGCCGCACTGCCATTAAGTTAAGGTAGGGTATATAAGCGAAGCGTCACGCACCGAAACCGAAAATGGTGCATGACGCTATCGCTTATGCACCCTACGTTAGCTACGTTAGCTGTCGATTCCTTAACTTAAGGGCATTGCGGCTAAAGCCTCTACTCCAACTAAAGCCTCTACTCCAACGTGACTTCATGGCGTTGGCGGTTTTACGCACTCAAAGAGGTGCGCACGCAAGTCGCCAAATTTCTAATTGGCTAAATTTCTTTCTAATGAAAATTTGGAAAATCGCTTGAGTAGATTAGCCAAATCTCTCGTACAGATTTGGAAAATCTATGATAGGATAGCAGAGAATGATTTGATTGACAAGATTTAGTAAATATTTTATTTTTAATAGTGACCTTCCTTTCAACTCTAGTATTTACAGCGGCTATCTTTGCGAGCAGTGATAGTATCTGTAAAATTATAAAGGAGATATAGTCAGATGAAGTTATTGGCCTTATCAGACAAATCGTGTCGGCTCCGGGCCGTGCCTATACGTTGGTTTGCCGTAATTTTACTGATAACTTTGTGGAGTTACAGTATCCAGTTATGGGCGCTGACTCTACTGCAAGAATCAGCTAAAGAATATCAAATCAAAGCGGTGTATTTATACAACTTTTCCTCTTTTGTGAGCTGGAATAAAGAGGCTTTTGCCAACGACCAAGCACCTTTTTTATATTGTATTTTGGGTGACAACCCTTTCGGTACGCAATTAGATTTAACGGTGCATGAGGAGAATGTTGAGGGTCGTCCGATTCAAACTAAATACCTCACTCAAGTCGAACAGATTACGGGATGTCAAGTGGTATTTGTGGCACCCTCAGAAGAAACTAAACTCCAGGCAATTTTGGCTTATCTTCGGCAACGTCCGATTTTGACGGTGAGCGATATACCCAATTTTGTGGAACAAGGGGGGATGATAAAATTTTATACCAATCAACGTCGTCAAGTGCGCATGGCGATTGACCCTGAAATGTTGCAAAAAGCGGGACTAGGGGTCAGCGGTAACTTGTTGCGCGTTTCCGAAGTTATTCATCGCTAAAAACAGGAGTATTTCAATGAACAATTGGTCACAGCCAACGATTGAGGGTGGGTGGAAGGTAGGTTTATTACTATGGGTATTGATTTTACCGTGCGTGGCGCTGGCAGAGGAGGAAGATGATTTGATGGTGCTGAATAATCTTAAGCAAATGAGTTTACAGGATTTGGGGCAAGTGGAAATTCGTTTGGATAAAACGTTTGATGTGTTTGATGGTTTGATCAAACAACAAAAAATCAAGGTCGCGACGGGGCTGACCCAAGAACTCTCAGTAGCGCCTGCGGTTGCCACGGTAATTACCGCTCAAGATCTTGAAGTTTCTGGGGCCAGAACTTTGGAAGAAGCCTTGCGGATGGTCCCTGGCTTACACCTGCCACGATTAGCTTCGTTAGCGCCGGGGTATTCTTTTCGTGGCCTGTACACGATGGTTAACCCGGAACTATTGATTATGCTTAATAATGTTCCTCTGAAAAATCTGGTCACCGGCTCTCGTGGACGGTGGGGAGTGATTCCTCAAGTACCAAATATTGCCCGAATTGAGGTTATCCGAGGACCTGGCTCGGCACTTTATGGCGCTGATGCGTTTGCTGGGGTGATTAACATTATTACCAAAACGGTTGATGACCTAGAGGGGACCGAAGCAGGGGTCCGGGTGGGCAGTTTTGATACTTATGAAGGCTGGGTCTTGCATGGTGGACTCTTAGGGCCAGTGAAGATGGAAGCGGCGGTGCAATATCGGACCACTCAAGGTTATGATGCGGTCATTAAAGCGGATGGTCAAACGTTGCGTGATACTAATCTACTAAAGCAACAACCTACTTATCAACCGGTTTCACTGGCACCAGGACCAGTCAATTTAGCGGCTAAAGAAATCGATACTCATCTGGATTTAACTTATAACCGCTGGCAATTGCGATTAGATTATCAAGGTCTCTTCGATCGTGGTGCAGGCACCTTTTCCCAAATTGTGGAGCCTTGGGGACAAGCGGATAATACTAGAATGGCGGTCGATGTGTTGTGGCGGCCGCGAATTTCTGCGGATTGGGATTTAGAAGCGCGGCTAGTCTATCAACGCTGGTTTGAAAACTCTGAACTATGGTTGCAACCCCCAGGCGCGATTTATAAAAATGGTCTCTATCCAGAAGGGATTAAAGAACATTCTCGTCTTACTGAGCAGGAGCAGCATTTTAGTTTATTAGGGCTGTATAAGGGTTTTTCTAGCCATTTGTTACGTTTTGGCGTTGGCTATTTGACTGAGGAGTTGTCCAATTCGAATTATTTCACGAATCAGGGTATGGATGGGTTGGGTAAACCATTACCGCCAGGGGGGCCAATGGTGGATTTAACTGATACCTCGTGGGTTCAATTTCCCGAAGTAGGGCGGCAAGATAAGTATGTCTTGGCCCAAGACAGTTGGAGTTTGGCTGACCATTGGGAATTGACGGCGGGAGTACGTTATGACCGCTATTCTGATTTTGGGGCGACGACCAATCCGCGGGCGGCTTTAGTGTGGCAACTCTCCCCCAAATTCACGACCAAATGGTTGTATGGTCGGGCGTTTCGGGCCCCCACTTTGAATGAAACGGCGGGAAAGAGTGAACGCTTGATTGGTAATCCACAGTTGAAACCAGAAACTATCAATACCTATGAATGGGCTTTTGATTACCGTCCGTTTGAGGATTTGTATTTAACTTTGAATCTTTTTCAATATCAAAGTCAGGATAAAATCAAATCTATTCTCATTCCTGGTACGCAAAGTTTTACTTATCTTAATTACGAGCAGTGGGAGGGAGAAGGTTTCGAATGGGAAGCTCGTTGGAAAATGAGCGCTAGAACCAGTTTGTTATTGAATTATGCTTATGCCAATGTGCAGATGATTGACGATAAAAAAGGCACCAGTATTGATCGTGGTATTTATCCACACCATAGTGCTTATTTGCGATTTGATTGGCTATTTATACCTAATTGGTATTTTGATGGGCAAGCCAAATGGGTAGCCGAGCGGGAAATTGATAAGGCGTCGGATCCGAATCATCGTTCACTCAGTGATTACACGATTATTGACTTCGCTTGGCGTTATAAAAATTCAGCCTGGCCTTGGAATGTGGCGGTGGGAGTGCGTAATGTGTTGGATGAAGAAGTTCGTGAGTTAGCACCGTCGCCTAATATTCCTTATAATTTCCCTCTCCCTGAACGAAATTGGTTTTTGGAGTTGCGGTATCGTTTTTAGTCATGGTCCGCAGAGTTGACGCTCCGCGTGGGAATGCCGGTTCAGGAGACGCTCTGCGTTTGGTGCGCCACCCACGACGCAGAGCGTCTAGGTGGCATTCCCACGCGGAGCGTGGGAACGAGCAGAAATGCAGTTGTGTGCATAAAGTAACTCCCTCTGGAAGAGGGGTGAGGGAAAATACCGCCAAATTTCTGCTTCAGTACTTGGTTGTTAACTCACCTTACGTACCACCACCCCTAGCCCCTCCTGGCTAAGGCGGGGAATAGATACGCCAGGGATACTCCCCTCCTTAACAAGGAGGAGTTGGGGGTGGTTGAGTTAACCGTGTGTAAGGTGAGTTGTTAAATCTAACGTTACAACGCATTTTCTGAATAAATCTTAATGGTCGCCCCGGTTTTCAGTTGTTGAACTAGCTGTTGAAATTCACTTTCACCTAATCCACGTTGTTGTAACATTTGCGCTTGTGCTTGGGGGTCTGGAGTCGGTGGTACACCGGTTTTCTGGGTCACGGTGGTAGCATTCTCTTTCTTCTCTTCACCGTCTTTCACGGCTAACACGGCGACCAGTGCATAATCGCCGTTGGGTAATTCAATGCCTTGGTAAATGGCTTTAGTCGTGCTGGAAGGATTGCCCATTTCAAAGGCCGCCTTTACCAAGGTGGGTAATTTTAACGAGGTGTCTTTACGACCAATCCATTGGGCGGCGGTCCAGGTGAGATTGTGCGCTTTGGCAATGGTTGCTGCCTCATTTTTTTGTTTTAATTCGTCAAGTAGAGTTTGTCCCAGTAACTTGGCTTGCTCTTTCGCTCTTTCTTGCGTGATGGCATCTATAATCGTAGTCTTAACCTCGGCTAAAGGTTTGGGCATTGATTCTTGATGCTCTTTCAAACGCAATACCAATAGGTGTTGTTCCGCAATTTCAATGACTTCGCTATTCAATTTTTCTTTTAACACGGCATCACTGAAGGCCGCTTCAATCACTTTATGGTTGGCTAAAATGCTACCTTCTTGGCCAATGGTTTGACGGTCAAAGAATTCTGTCGTTTGAATCTTGAGATTGAGTTGTTTGACCAATGGATCTAAACTATTTGGTTGTTCAAAGGCTAAATTGGCAAATTGTTCTTGTTGACCGTAAAAAGCGGATTCCGCTTGCTCCTTTTGCAAATCTTGACGCAATTGGTCTTTGACTTCTTCAAAGCTAAGAGTTTTTTCCGGCGTGGCTTCTACTAATTTAATCAAGTGAAAACCAAAGTCGCTTTTGACAGGCGTTTGACTGACTTCGCCCACTTTCATCTTTTTGAGTGCTTCTTCAAACGGCTTAACCATAGTCCCTGGTCCAAACGTGCCTAAATCGCCGCCTTGAGTGGCACTGACTTTGTCATCAGAAGATTGTGTCGCAAGGTCTTCAAACGATTGACCGGCTTTAATTTTGGCGAGTAAATCTTGCGCTTTCTGATTGGCGGCGGCTACTTTATCGGCCGGCGCATTTTGGTCCACTGCGACCAGGAGATGACGAGCGTGCCATTGTGCTGGGGTGGTAAACGCCGATCGTCTTTCTTCATAAGCGGTTTTCAGGGTTTCCTCATCAATAGATTTGTCGGCGACGAGGTTTTTGCCTACCAGTTCAACATATTCGATACTGACTTTTTCGGTGGTCAGATAATCGGTTTGATGATTTTTATAATAAGACTCAATATCGGCTTCACTAACTTGAAGGGTATCTTTGAAGCGAGTGGTGGGTATCATCAAATAACTAACGGCACGTTGTTGATTTTCCAAACGAGCGCGGGTTTGGCGGTCATGGGTAGTCAAGAGGGTGGAGCGTAAAATACCTTCTCGTAGTTGGTCGGTAAGAAGAGCGCGACGAATTTGCATTTCGAACTCAGAGTGGTTTAAACCTTGTGTACTTAGGAAATTTTGATAATTGGCTTGAGAAAAGGTGCCGTTTTGTTGGAACGCGGGTAGTTCATTAATGCGTTGGGCCAGTAAAGTGTCACCGATGCGGAAGCCGGTATCGATAGCGGTTTGTACTAGGACTTCTTCTTCAATCATACGTTTAAGGGTGCGCTCTTTAATTTCTTTGTCCATGAAAGAGAGGTCAATATCTTGTTTGAACATGGCGCGAAGTTGTTGGCGTTGTTGTTGCACACCGTAATTAAATTGTTGTTCAGAGATTTCAGTGCCATTAACTTCGGCGACGGTTCTTTTGGAGGAGGGCTGGAAGTATTCGTGAATACCCCATAAGGTGAATGGGATGGCAATGAGGCCAACAATAATCCAGGCGAAGATGCCTTGAGCTTTATCATGGATATTTTGTAACATCGTTGTGGCTACCTTTAAGTGTTGTTAAATCTTTGGGGAGGAGGAAGACTGGACTAAAAAAAAGCGTATCTTCAGTTAGGAGATACGCTTTTTTACTTTCGGAATTTGAATTTAGATTTGACAACTTTTTGAAAGTTATCAAATCTTGAACCTAATTTGAATCAGATTTGACAACTTTTTGAAAGTTGTCAAATCTCTTGAATCCAATTTGAATTTAGATTTGACAACTTTTTGAAAGTTGTCAAATCTTGAACCTAAAACCTAATGAATTTAGATTTGACAACTTTTTGAAAGTTGTCAAATCTTGATAACTGGCGGAGCGGACGGGATTCGAACCCGCGACCCCAGCCTTGACAGGGCTGTATTCTAACCAGCTGAACTACCGCTCCAAAAACTTGTAAAATGTAAAGATAAATTTGCTAACTTTTACGGACTTTAGGTAAGGCCACTCTTTTGAGTTAGAGTTGCCGTGAAATTATGCCTCGAAAAAACCAGTTTGAAACTAGCTGTGAGACCTTTGGAGTCTGGCTACCCTGGTAATCTAGCTAAATATTCTTTAAAGTCCACAGTCCATATCTAAATTGTAACTGTTTTTAAATATAGATGCAAGAGTTTTTAAAAAAAAATTTGAACTGAGTTAAATCGGAAAATTATTTAATGGGTGTTGAGGGATTCGAACCCACGGCCTTCGCCTTGTAAGGGCGACGCTCTGCCAACTGAGCTAAACACCCAACTACTAATTTTTTATCAGTAGATTAGCTAACTATTTCTTTTTAGTTAACTATTTCTTTAAGGGCTTTACCAGGTTTAAATACTGGCACCTTTGCGGCTTTAATGCTAATAGGGTCTCCTGTCCGAGGATTACGTCCAGTACGTGCAGCGCGTTCTCTCACGGTAAAAGTGCCAAATCCTATTAGCGTTACCGTATCTCCCTTCGAAAGTTCATTTTTGATACTTTCTATAACCGCATCCACTGATCTAGTTGCTGTCGCTTTTGGAATACCCGCGGTTTCTGCTACAGCTTGGATTAAGTCTGATTTATTCATTTTTCCCCCGTTTCGTAAGAAATTGAATTAGGTGATATAAAAACACATTCGATTGATCTCTAGTTATCCCACTAAGCATAACATATAGCATTCTGCCAGAAAACCTGATTTTAGTCTTAAGGCTTTTTTGCTCTCACTGTAATAAATTTACTTGGCTGGTAGTGGGAAGTCAATTTCCTACTTTGCAGTAAAAAAGTCAAGGTTACTTTATCGCAGAGAGTCTAAAGCAACTTCCAAATTATCTATACTATTATAGCACGATTTCACAAATTAGTGAGTATGCACACTTTGAGCAGATTCTCCCACGATATTTTCCACCGCCTTTGGCGGAATAATAGACACTTCTTCCGTCTTGGGCATTGGCATACGCTGCAAAGCATGGGTGAGAACTTCTTCTAACCAACGGACCGGCTGAATCTCAAGATGATTTTTAATATTATCGGCAATTTCTTGCAAGTCTCGACGATTTTCCTCCGGAATAAGGACCTTGCGAATACCGCCACGAAGAGCGGCTAACAATTTCTCTTTTAGGCCACCAATCGGCAAGATTTCTCCCCGTAAAGTAATTTCACCCGTCATTGCCACGTCAGCCCGTACTGGAATGTCCGTCAATACTGAAATTATCGCCGTACACATTCCCACACCTGCGCTGGGGCCATCTTTGGGGGTTGCACCTTCTGGCACATGGATATGTACATCATATTTTTGGTAGAAGTCAGTGTCAATTCCCAAACTGCGAGCCCGCCCTCGAACCACGCTCATAGCGGCTTGTATGGATTCTTGCATAACATCACCGAGTTGTCCAGTATAAAGTAATTTACCTTTACCTGTCATCACGGCCGCTTCAATCGTAAGAAGGTCTCCGCCTACCTCGGTCCAGGCCAATCCCGTGACCTGACCCATTCTATCTTGTTCTTCCGCCCGTCCAAATCGGAATCGCTGTACCCCCAGGTATTTACCTGCATTCTCTGATGAAATTATTACCCCTTTACCATTGGTAGAATTGAGTAAATTTTCTTTAATAACCTTACGACAAATCTTTGCTATTTCACGTTCTAAGTTGCGTACCCCGGCTTCCCGTGTATAGTAACGTATAATATCACGAATTGCACTCTCGTCAATCACTAATTCGCTTTCTTTGACTCCATTATGCTTGACTTGCTTTGGAATCAAGTAGTGTTTAGCAATATTTAATTTTTCATCTTCGGTATAACCAGATAACCGAATGACTTCCATGCGATCTAGTAATGGCGGTGGAATATTCAGGGTATTAGCCGTAGCCACAAACATGACTTCCGACAGGTCATAATCTACTTCTAAATAGTGGTCATTAAATGTGTAATTTTGCTCAGGATCAAGTACTTCCAACAGTGCCGAAGAGGGATCCCCACGAAAATCCATAGACATTTTATCCACTTCATCAAATAAAAATAATGGATTACGAGTACCGATCTTGGACAGATTTTGAATAATTTTTCCTGGCAACGAACCAATGTAAGTGCGTCGATGGCCACGAATTTCAGCTTCATCTCGTACCCCACCTAGTGACATTCGCGCAAATTTGCGATTAGTGGCCCGCGCCATGGATTTACCTAGCGAGGTTTTACCCACGCCTGGCGGACCTACCAAACAGAGCACAGGCCCTTTCATTTTATTCACCCGCAATTGTACGGCTAAATATTCGAGAATTCGTTCTTTAACCTTTTCTAACCCATAATGATCGGCTTCGAGGATAGCGGAGGCTTTGGCAATGTCACGGCTAATTTTAGTCCGTTTTTTCCATGGGACGGCGACCATAACATCAACATAGTTACGAACCACGGTAGCTTCCGCCGACATGGGCGACATCATCTTGAGTTTATTCAGTTCATTGGTGGCCTTAGTTTTCGCTTCTTTCGGCATTCCCGCTTGTTCAATTTTGCGGGTTAATTCCTCAATTTCATTCGGTATATCCTCCAATTCTCCCAATTCTTTTTGAATCGCCTTCATCTGCTCATTCAGATAATATTCGCGCTGGCTTTTTTCCATCTGACCTTTAACCCGCTTGCGAATCCGTTTTTCCACTTGTAACAAATCAATTTCTGATTCGATCAGAGCTACCAAATACTCCAATCGTTTAGTAATATCGGTGATTTCTAGTAGTTTTTGTTTTTCTTCCAGTTTAACCGCCAGATGGGCGGCAATCGTATCCGCTAATCGACCAGGGTCATTAATGTTGGCTAAAGAAGTTAGAATCTCAGTGGGTACTTTTTTATTTAATTTGATATATTGCTCAAAACGGGAAGTAGTGGAGCGGGATAACACCTCGACTTCTCGGTCATCAAAAGCGCCTGGTTGCAAAACCGACACTTGCGCTACAAACGTTTGCTCCATCGCCAAAAAATCGGTAATACGAGCACGTTGCTCACCTTCCACTAAAACTTTGATAGTACCATCTGGCAATTTTAACAATTGTAAAATCCCAGAAATGGTGCCTACTCGATGAACATCATCCATCCCAGGATCATCTTGAGCCGCGCTTTTTTGAGCCACCAGTAGGACTTGTTTATTAGCCATCATAGCTTTTTCTAACGCATGGATCGATTTTTCTCTACCAACAAACAAGGGAATTACCATGTGCGGATAGACTACCACATCTCGTAACGGTAGTACGGGTAAGATGATCAGTGGGAATTCCGCCACACTTGACTCATGAGCCATTTAGCTATTCCTCTAAGTTTGAATGCTAGTCCCGCAAAGGTGGGACCGTTATGTTGATTAAATAATGGTAATAGCATTCTAATAATTCAAGTAATTCAAGGTGGTGAGTGACGGCCATCGATAAGTTCGGCGATCATTCGTTTAACTACCCATTCGCTATACTCTTTTAGCATGACTCATTTAAGCATGGTTCACTCTGAAGCTACCTTCTTGTCAGGATTTTTATAAACAATGAGCGGCTTGGATTTTCCATCAATGACGGCTTCATCAACTACCACCTTACCAATATTATTCATTGAAGGCAAGTCATACATCGTATCTAACAACACATGCTCTAAAATTGACCTTAATCCCCGTGCCCCGGTATTACGTTCGCGTTTAGCTTTTTTGGCAACCGCCTTCAATGCCTCTTCGCGAAACTCTAATTCACTGCCTTCCATTTCAAACAGTCGTTTATATTGCTTACATAACGCATTTTTCGGGCCTACTAAAATACGAACCATTTGCTCTTCACTTAACTCCTCTAACGTAGCAAGCACGGGCAAACGTCCGACAATTTCTGGAATTAATCCATATTTGATTAAATCTTCGGATTCTATCGTATTCAGCAACTCGGTAAGGGTATGCTCTTGATTTTTAGTTTTAACTTCGGCTGAAAAACCAATGCCACTTTTTTCCGTCCTAGCCAAAATCACCTTTTCCAAACCGGCAAAGGCACCACCGCAAATAAACAATATGTGAGAAGTATCCACCGATAAAAATTCCTGCTGTGGATGTTTTCTGCCCCCTTGTGGCGGTACTGAAGCAATCGTGCCTTCTATTAACTTAAGCAGTGCCTGCTGTACGCCCTCTCCAGAAACGTCACGAGTAATCGAAGGATTATCAGATTTACGGGAAATTTTGTCAATTTCATCAATATAAACAATACCTGTCTGAGCCTTTCCCACATCATAATCGCATTTTTGTAGCAATTTTTGAATGATATTTTCTACATCTTCACCGACATAACCAGCCTCCGTTAAGGTGGTAGCATCAGCAATCGTAAAAGGCACATTGAGAAAGCGTGCCAGTGTTTCCGCCAGCAAAGTTTTACCAGAGCCGGTAGGACCTATTAATAGCACGTTACTTTTAGAAATTTCAACGTCATTTTTCTTGGCTCTACTCTCCATTTTTTTATAATGATTATAGACCGAGACTGCCAATACTTTTTTCGCAAATTCCTGTCCGATAACGTAATCATCTAAATGTTTCTTTATTTCATGAGGAGTGGCCAATCGACGTTGTTGGTTATTTTCCGTACTTTCTGGTACTTCTTCTCGGATAATATCATTACATAATTCAACACATTCATCACAGATAAAAACCGACGGCCCTGCTATCAACTTGCGTACTTCATGTTGACTTTTACCACAAAATGAACAATGCAGTAATCGGTCATCAGTATTGCGATCTCGTTTATCTCCTCTAGCCATGGTTGGGTCTCCTCATTAGAGCAGTTTGGGTGCAGTGTGACCAAAAAACTCAATTACTCAATATACTCAATATACTCAATATACTCAATATACTCAATTAACTTACCGTAGGTACGAGGCCAATTTTTTCCCCACTCTCCGCTAAAGTGGCTTTCACCATCGCTTGCCGTGTCGAAAAGACGGAATCGATCAACCCATACTGTTGAGCTTCTTCGGCTGACATAAAATTATCCCGCTCTGTATCTTTTTGAATACTCTCAATAGGTTGTTTAGTATGTTTGGCCAGTATAGCATTGAGCCGCTCTCGCACTTTTAAGATTTCCCGCGCATGGATGTCTATATCCGTAGCTTGTCCATGAAACCCCCCTAACGGTTGATGTATCATGACTCGCGAGTGTGGTAAGCAATAACGTTTGCCTTGGGCACCGCCGGTCAACAAGATGGCTCCCATACTGGCGGCTTGACCTACGCATAACGTGCTGACATCAGGCGTGATATATTGCATGGTATCATAAATGGCCAACCCCGCACTGACTGTGCCGCCTGGGGAGTTGATATAGAGATGTATATCTTTGTTGGGATTTTCCGATTCTAAGAACAATAATTGAGCAACCACCAGGTTGGCCATGTAGTCCTCGACTGGTCCGACAATAAAGATAACCCGCTCTTTGAGTAGCCTAGAATAGATGTCATAAGCACGTTCTCCCCGTGCGGTTTGTTCTATGACAATAGGTACTAATCCGCCGGTGAGGGTAAGTGGCGGTGGGTTTTTATCCTTCATTTGATTATCCATGAAGCGGGTGAGAAGAAGGTGACAGGGGTGACATCACCGTATAGAAGTCTGATGGCTGTTCACTGATCTGTGCTCTTTCTAGTAGCCATACGACCACTTGGTCTTCTAGGACCATAGACTGTATTTCACTGAGCCGCTGTTGGTCAGCATAGTACCAATTAATGAGAGTATCCGGGTCCTCATAAGTAGAAGCTATCCTTTCCACCATTCGACGGACCTGTTCCGGTGGTACCTGTATCTGGTTACGTTTAACTAATTCACTAACTAATATCCCAAGTTTCACCCGTTTTTCGGCTTCAGGTTTAAAAGTATCAGCCGTGACGAACTTCAATGCTGGTTTAGGCAAGTTGCTCAAAGCATTTTTTAATAACCGTTCGGCTTCTTGCGCTACTAAATTTTCGGGGGCATAAATCGGATTAGCCGCCAACAATCCATCCAATATTTGTTGTTTAACTTTGGTTTTAATGGCATATTCTAATTCCCGTGCCATATTATCCCGCGCATCACGGCGTAAAGTTTCTAAGCTACCATCTTCCACACCTAAAGATTTAGCAAATTCGACATTGACTTCTGGCAGTTGTGGATTAGCTACCGAATGGATCTGTATTTTGAAATGTACGGACTGGCCGGCCAATTGTGGATTTTTATGTGCAACGGGAAAAGTCAAATCAATTTCTCGATGTTCCCCTGCGACCACGCCCACCAATTCTTCTTCCAGGCCAGGCAACTGGTATTCATTTTTCCCTAAAATCAACGGCAACTTTTTGACCTGATTGCCCTCAAAAGATTGTCCATCGATAGTCCCGTCAAAACTAATGAACACTCTATCTCCCATAGTGGCTGGGGTATTCACTTCTTGCCAATTTACTCGTTGTTGACGTAATTTCTCGACCATGGTATCAATATCGGCGTCGCAGACTGATGCCACAGGCTTTTCTACAGGTATTCCTTCAACTATCAAATTTTTAATTTCAGGATGGACTTTAAAGACCGCAGTATAACTGAAACCCAATTCAGGATGCTCAGTGTCGCTCACATCAAAGGTCGGATCACTAGCCAAACGGAGATTTTCTGTTTGTAGAGCTTCCTGAAAGCTGGTTTGAAGCACCTCGGTTAAGACTTCGTAACGAAGTTGCTCTCCAAATTTCTGCTCAACTACTCGTAAGGGAATTTTACCTGGACGAAAGCCATTAACTTTGGCAGTACGTGATAATTTTTGGAGACGTTTTTGGATTTCTGGTTCAATACGTTCTTTCGGCACCCCAACCGTCAAACGACGATCAACGGGTCCCGTTGTTTCTAGGGACACTTGCATGTCTTAAAACCTCTTAATGGCTGCTATAGTTTTAGAATGGTGCGAAAGGAGAGACTCGAACTCTCACAGGGGTTGCCCACTGGAACCTAAATCCAGCGCGTCTACCAATTCCGCCACTTTCGCTTACGCTTATTTTATAGACATTATACAAATAGCAGTGCAGAAGGTGTATACCGCTGTTTCTAAATGATTGGACTGATTGTCCATGAATGTAAAACTTAAATTCAAGTTTTTAACAACAGTTAATTTACTCTAAATTTACTCCACAAGCCATAATACCCATATATCCTCTAAATCTTAACCAGAATTAATTGATTAATTTAAGTTAGGCATTAAGTTTGTAGTTAAATTGATTGGTGGGCCGTGTAGGGCTTGAACCTACGACCCGCTGATTAAGAGTCAGCTGCTCTACCAACTGAGCTAACGGCCCGTCTGTCATAATTTACGATGTGATAATTCTACTAGAGATTGTTACTGTCAACAAGCCGTGAAATGAAAATTTTTTTACAGCGTCCGAAAAACCTCATTTAAAATCTTGTTTGGTTTTGTCAATATATTTCAGTTATTCAATCATTTCAGTTATTCAGTCTGCCAATGAAGGATAAACCGAAGGATAAACTTAAAGATTGTCCATTATAACTCAAGATTTGACAACTTTCTAAAAGTTGTCAAATCCAATTCAAATCCAATTCAAATACCTATTGTAAATCTCTGGTTAAGAACACGATATTGAATATGATAAATGATAATTCATTGGTCGTCAAGATTTCAATCCGTTTGTTTTACTAATAGACGATATTTTTGTAATAGTTGATCATGGGTTTCTACGCAAGTTGAATCTTGGATGATACAATCTACCGGACAAACATCCTTACACTGTTGAGTTTCATAGTGTCCCACACATTCCGTACATAAACTATGGTCAATAACATAAATATTTTCACCCTGACTGATTGCGCCATTTGGACACTCAGGCTCACAAACGTCGCAGTTAATACACTCATCAGTAATTAAAAGTGCCATGATTTTTTCCTGATAAAAAAACTTAAGTTAAAAATTTGACAACTTTTTGAAAATTGTCAAATCTAAAGGCTAAAACTTTAATAATATTAACACTGTTTGATATTATCAAGTGCCATTAATACCTGTGGATGTACAAATTCATGGACTGGTCCCCCTAATACGGCAATTTCGCGCACCAAACTAGATGAAATATACGTATATTGAGTAGCTGGACTGAGAAATATGGTCTCTACTTCTGGAATTAAGGTACGATTCATACCCGCTAACTGAAATTCGTACTCAAAATCAGACACCGCTCGCAATCCTCGTATAATCACTTTCGCTTGACATTGCCTGGCAAATTCTGCTAACAAGCCGGTAAAACCACAAACTGTCACATTCTCCAAATTGCTCAAGACTATTTTGGCTAACTTGACACGTTGCCCCAAATCAAAGACCGGTGTTTTATTGGGACTAGCGGCTATCGCAACGACAATTTCATCGAACAAGCTACTCGCTCGTCTTACGATATCACTATGTCCATGAGTAATTGGATCAAAGGTGCCAGGATAAATTGCTTTAATTTTCATAAATTTAAATGAAGAATAATTTTACCCATTTGG
>BS_KBA_SWE02_21mDRAFT_10000291_pt1 | contig 18279 bp, 19 predicted proteins | sample BalSeasSWE02_21m_FD_9196 | JGI IMG/M metagenome (IMG submission 9196)
CTATTGGCGAAATTGTATTGGTCATGGTTGGAATTTTATTGGCGTTACAGGTAAATAACTGGAATGAGCAACGTATTAGATCGAATGAAGAGCTCACCATTATGAAAGCTCTAAAAGTAGGGCTAGAAACTGACCTCTCAGACCTAACATTCAATACTGTTAGAATTAGTTCGAGTATCGCATCGGCTAATATTATTATTCAAGCATTAGAGAACGATGAACCCTACAGGGATTCTATCGCAGATTATTTTGGAGATATGATGTTTCCTGTAAAATTTGTGTATTCAACTAGTGCGTTTGAAACGCTAAAATCTAAAGGTATTGGATTGATAAGAAATGCTACTATACGAGATGAAATTGTAAGTGTTTATGATTCTGGATATACCTTTTTTCTCAGAAATGAAACTATAATTTCAGACGAGACAGAACGTGGCTTTAAGTTTATATTTCCCACACGATTTGAAGAATCTTATGTTTTTAGTTTAGATAAAAAAAACTATGAACCACGACTCGTACCCTTAAATTATGACGCATTAAAAAAGGATCAAGAATTTAAATACTACATCAAAACTTATAAAAACAGACTCATGGTTTTATTACACTATCAATATAATAATCTAATCATGCCAAAAGTACAGAACCTTATAAACTCCTTGGAAGGCGAAATTACTAGCCTGGAAAATTGATAAAATGATTAAATTCTTTAGACAAATAAGACGAAATCTCCTTATGGAAAACAAATCTGGAAAGTACCTAAAATACGCTATTGGGGAAATTATCTTAGTGGTTATTGGAATTTTGATTGCTTTAAGCATCAATAATTGGAATGAAGATCGAAACAAAAAAAAAGAACTTTTAAATATTTATGAAATTGTTGCCGAAGACCTCAAAAATGACATCGATGAGGTAAATAATATTTTAGCTCAAAAAAAAGAAAGAGAACCTTATTTCCAAAAAATATTAGAAGGACTAATGACAGAAAAAGACTATGAGGATTGCTCCTATTGCACAGTTCTTATAAATGGGTATCCTGATTGGGCTGTAGATCAAAGAGGCGTTGGATTACTAAAGAACCGAACTTTTGATTTGTCTAAATATCAAGATTCACTACAAATAAAGATTACCCAATTTTATACCAAATACAATGAAGAGTTTGAAGGCGATGATATAATTCGTTCCAATGATTTGCAGAAAAACCTGTTCAACTGGGAAAAGAATTATACTTGGTATGCCAACTTTATAACTGATAGAAACGAAGAAGAATTTATTCAATATGCCCTAACAGATCAAGATTACAAAAATAGAGTAGCTACATATTACTTGATGCATTATACGGTTTACATTCCTATTTTAAATGATTTTATACAAGACTCTCAAGTACTAATTAAGGATATCAATAAAAAACTCGAACAATGATTAAACTCTTTAGAAATATCCGAAAAAACCTAATCGCTCAAGGTAAAACGACAAACTCTGCCTTGCCGGCAGGCAGTTACCTAAAGTACGCTATTGGGGAAATTGTCCTAGTGGTTATAGGTATTTTGATTGCATTACAGATCAATAACTGGAATGAAGATTCTAAAAATGCAAAGAAAGAAAAAGGATATTTAATCAATCTTCAACAAGACCTCATGGCCGACTCATTAAGGCTAAGCGAACTTAAACATGATTTTGAATTGGCAGTAAAATCAAAAAGGAGTTTTGGGAAAATAATAGAAGAGCAAAACGCAACAAAAGATTCTTTAATTATTCATTTTAATAATCAAATAGATCTTATAACAGACTTTGTTCCAAATTCTACAACGTTTGATGAATTAAAATATAGCAATGGTCTTAATCTTATTTCTAATTCTGAATTAAGACGTCAAATCGTAACTCAATACAACAGCTATGAAGACTTAAAACTTAAACTTAAACTTGGCACAGAAAAATCTCAAATAATATATGCTTACGCAAGTAAATATGTTAAAAATATTAATGCAATTACTAATGAAGAAATCTTTACACTTTTAGACGACAACTTTTTTAAGAATCAAATGCTCCTTAATTATTTATTTACGCAATCAACAATTACCATAAAGGCTTATCAAAATTGTGTTAAGACCTTAGATCTCATAAATAAAGACTTGCAGCATGATTAAGCTCTTTAGAAACGTCCGAAAAAACCTGGTTTCAGATAAATCATCCATTAAACGAACTAGTAATTACTTTAAATACGCCATAGGCGAAATTGTGCTGGTTGTACTTGGGATTTTGATTGCTTTACAGATCAATAACTGGAATGAGGACCGTAAAACTTCACAACAAGAAGTTTTGTATTTAAACCGATTGCTCTCAGATATGAAAGAAGACATCGTTACTTTCACAACGAGTCTTCAAGATTTGGAAAAAGGTAAACAAACTGTCGTGAACTTTAGCGAAGCCTTGAAAAATGATTCTAGTGCAGATTCATTACTGCTACGTACAGCGCTTGATTATTTTAAATACGGAAGTATCTATCCTATTTTTACCTGGTCTAATTCAACCTTTCAAGACCTTTCAAGTACAGGAAATTTAAATGTTTTCTCCAACTCAATTTTGCAGGAAAGTATTGTTAAGCATTATTCGAAATACAAACAGATTGAAGAAAGAAATAAAATTGCAACAAACTGGGCGATTCCTTTAGATGGGGCTTTTACTTTTGAAAATGATATAATGAAATTTGAACCGTCTACGACCTTTTTATTTCCAGTACAAACTATCTCAGATCTCGCCAAGGAATTGAAAATTAAAAAAGTATCGTATATTAGTAATGCAGCCGCTCATTATTGGATTAATAACGATGCAATTAATGAATTATCTGCAATTAGGATTGAAACGGAGACAATCATTACAAGTCTAGAAGAAGAGCTTAGAAAGAATTAATCTCCCATTCGAAATGGATTAGGACATACTTTCGACAAATCAGTAAAAAATGATTAACGAAAATAATACAATATGTTCTTAGCCGTAATTATCTAACAAATAAATAACAAATTCTAAATACAATATTATGGGAATGTTCTGGGATTTAATTCAACAAGGCGAAATTGAAGATCAAAAAAAGAAAGCCGATTCATTGGAAGATCGTGTGCAACAGTTAGAAAATGAACTCGCAAACACTAAATCACTCTTACTAAAAACGTTGCATCTTCTGGAAAAACATACCGGAAAAGACATTGATGGAGATGGTAAGATGGGCTAGAGAATCGAATAAATATTCATCATCCCAATTGGATACAATTCGTTTTTAACGAATATGTTTATATGCCTAGACGATAACAATGATAAAACCCTTTCGTAGCATTCGCCAAAATCTTCTTATGAACAATACAAACGAAACAGTATTGAATGCTAATAATAGAACTGGCAAATACTTAAAATATGCCATAGGAGAAATTGTGCTTGTGATTATTGGTAATCTGATTGCATTGCAAGTGAATAATTGGAATGAAAAACGGGTTGAACAACTTAAAATTAACAAGTTATAATATGGAGCATTTAGATAAGTTTATTAATGCGTATATTTTAATTCAAGAGCATTATCGTGTTCGTGCTTTTGCTGAAATGCCAACGACCTAATTCGAATTCTAAAGAATGAGTATCATCTTTAAATTATTTACTATGAAACATATCCCACTAATTTTAATTCTCCTTTTACTCATATCGTGTAAACAAGAGAAACCCGATGCCGATTACTTAGGTATAGTAAATATTACCGTAAGTGGTAAAGACATTGCCTTAATCCATTTTGAAAAAGGACTATTGCTGCTCCATTCTTTTGAATATGAAGACTCTAGAGAGGCGTTTAAAGAGGCTCAAGACAAAGATCCCAATATGCCTATGGCATATTGGGGTGAAGCCATGACCTATAACCACAGTCTGTGGAGCGAACAAGACTATGAAAATGCAACAGCAGCTCTGGCACATTTAGAAAATATAGACCTTGAAAAACAAGCTACCGAACTGGAGCAAGATCTAATTAAAGCAGTTCAAATATTGTATCAGCCAAAAACCGAGAAACAGGCAAGAGATGTTGCTTACGCAACATTTATGGAAGAACTATATAAAAAATATCCTTCAAATCATGAGGTAGCTGCCTTTTATGCATTGTCCTTATTAGGATCAGTCCCAGAGGGAAGAGATGATGCTCTTTACGGTCAAGGGGCACTTATTGCTCAAAGTATTATAAAAGAAAATCCTAATCATCCTGGGGCACTTCATTATCTTATACATTCTTATGACGATCCAGATCATGCCGCACTGGCCTTAGATGCCGCCAATTCGTATTCAAAAGTTGCGCCAGATGCTAGTCACGCCTTACACATGCCTTCTCACATTTATGTAGCCTTAGGAATGTGGGATGAAGTAATATCCTCTAATATTAATTCGTATCAGGCAAGTCTGAACCGAATGGAGCGAAAGAAACTAGATAATGATGCACGTGGATATCATGCATTTCATTGGTTAGAATATGGCTATCTTCAGAAAGAAAACAACCAAGAAGCCAAAAAAATGTTATTAGATATGCAGCAATATGCTACAGAAACTCCCTCCAAGAGAGCAAGAGTACACCTCGTATATTTAAAAGGCACTTATCTGGTAAATACTAACGAATGGGATAGCGAACTAGCCGATATTCCTATCGACATTAATGACCTAAGTATTTCTATCAAGTCTCAATATCAATTTTTGGAAGGCATGAAGGCATATAAAAAAGGAAATACTATTCAACTTGATAGTATTATTAACCTAATGACTTCCGAATATCAAAGGGATTCTTTTGTTGTTTCCAATGCATCTGCAAAACTATGTTCGGGAGCAACAGGCGGGGAAACCACCAAAACGGATTTGGTAGAATCACAAATAAGACAAAATCAATTGCAAGCTCTTCGTGCAACTATGGATTCAAACATGTCTTTATCTGAAGAATATTTTTTAAAATCTATAGAACTAGACGGTACTATTAGCTTTAGTTATGGACCACCTTCTATTCAAAAACCAACACACGAATTATACGGAGATTGGTTACTTAGTCAAAATAGAAATGATGAAGCCCTTGCACAGTATGAACTCACTCTAAAAATGGCGCCAAATAGACTTCTTGCTGTGAATGGTATAAAAGACTCTAAGAGTAAATTATAATTAAATTATTGAAATTTGAAAAATATGCGTCTATTGTTCAAAGCTATTTTATTAGTATGCATTTTCGGTTGCGAGTCTAAAAATGAATTACCAGATCCATTGGCAGCAGGATGGAATAACAATGCTGTATGCGAAGTTATTACCGATAATGAAACTATTCGTGTCCTAAAATGCACTTTTCCACCCAGTGTTGGTCATGAACGCCATTATCATAAACCTCATTTTGGTTATGCACTAGCTGGTAGTACTTTCAGAATTAAAGACACTAGTGGTATAAGGGAAGTTCAAATTACTACTGGGACCGATTTTTATAGTGAGGGTGTAGAGTGGCACGAAGTGCTAAACATAGGTGATAGTACTGCCGTTTTTCTAATTGTTGAGCCTAAATAAATTTTTAAAAATCAACCTACTCTACAAATAATCAGTATCTTAGTTGCTTACTAACCCACTAAATTTCATTTTATGTCAGATCAAAAGTCTAAGTATTCCACTATTTTATTGATAGGCGGTTTACTATTTATTATTTGGAGTATCCTCGGGATAATGGATTCCAAAAATTACACTTACACTGGTTATAATACTGATGACAATTATACCGTCATTAAGGTTGAAGCTGGAAGTCCAGCAGAAAATGCCGGTTTGCAAATTGGAGATATTTTAAAAAGTACTGGCGGAATATCCGTCACCGACTCGAAGGCATTAAACGAAAGACAACGAGCCACCGTTGGAGAAACTAGAGCATTTGTCGTTGATCGAAATGGGGAGGAAATGTCTATGGACGTAACCTTTTCCGAATTAAATGATAAGGATAAAAATTTAAACGGTGTAGGGTCTATTTTAGGATTATTATTTATTTTAATTGGACTGTACAGCAATTATAAATTCAAATCTCAACTTAGTTTTGCATTCGCCGTTTTTGCTTTAAGCTTTGGATTTATTTTTACAGGAGGCCCATATATTAGTTCTCCGGTTCTTGATTCATTTATTGGAATTTTTCGAACAGCAATTTTCTTATTTGCTTTCACATCCCTCGCAATCTTTATGCTAAAATACCCGCCAGAAAGCAGTTTCTTGTCTAGTAAAAATTATCGTTTAATTTTCTTGCCATTAATTCTTATACTGGTTATTATTTCCGTTTTGGAGATTACACAGATGGATCGTTCAGGAACTTTAAATATGGCTATGCGTTTACTCTTTGGAGGATTTATTATTTTTTACTTTGGACTTTCTCTTATTACATTAATTCGTAAATATCTACGCTCAAGTGCAGAAGATCGAAACTCTAAGGGATTAACTATGATGCTTGTTGGTGCGGTTGTAGGTCTACTTCCTATATTGGTATATTTTACGTTGAACACGTTGAATCAAGCTATAGATTTGCCAGGAAATGATTATGTATTTGTCACATTTCTTGCTATTCCTATATTCTTTTATCTAGCGCTAAATCAATTACATAAATCCCAATCGGTAGCTGCATAAAATTAATATTAAAAAAAATAAGAGGTGGGGTTATTTATAATCTCACCTCTTTTTTTCATCAATTTTTAAATCTATCAAATCTTAAAATCAAGTTAAGTCATTCTAGTATAGCCTTAAAATTTCATATCTTGTTACCATTATGAATGGATTCAATATTGTTTTAGTCATTGCCATTATTCTTTTTGCAAGGCTTGGGGTTCGATTGTATAATCTACAGAAAAAATACAAAGAAGAGAAAAAAAATCAAGAGAAAGATATATAAGAAATACCGCTAACTTCTCAATGTTATTTGAATGAAATTTCAGAGTCTTTTTAAACCACTTCTTTTCTTATTTATAGTCGTTGGAAGTGTACGCGCTCAAAATGAGAGTTCATTAAATTCTGGCAACAGAACTTCGCTTATAATTTTAGGGACTATTCAAGATGCAGGTTCGCCACATATTGCCTGTAAAAAAGATTGCTGTAAAACTCTTTTTGATAATCCTGATCCGCTTAGGAAAGTAGTGTCTTTAGGAATCATTGATTCCCAGTCAAATAAGACATTTTTAATTGAAGCTACTCCAGATATCACCTCTCAAGTGAAAAGTTTAACACAATATGCTAATAATGGCACTGAACTTCCCGACGGAATTTTTCTCACTCATGGGCATATCGGACATTATACTGGTTTGATGTATTTAGGGAAGGAGGCTACAAATTCAAAAAAAGTTCCTGTTTATACTATGCCACGCATGAAATCCTTTTTGGAAGAAAACGGGCCATGGAGTCAGCTAATAAGTATGAATAATGTGTCATTAATAGAAATGGCAAATCGAAAAGAAATTGAGCTCACTTCTACTATAAAAGTTATCCCATTTTTAGTTCCCCATCGGGATGAATTTTCAGAAACCGTTGGGTATATAATTGCTGGGCCAAAAAAGAAGGTCTTATTTATTCCCGATATAGATAAATGGGAAAAATGGGACACTTCAATTATTGAAGCAATTTCGGAGGTTGATTACGCCTTCCTAGATGGTACTTTTTATGATGCTGAAGAAATTAACAATAGAGACATTTCAGAAATACCTCATCCTTTTATTGTCGAAAGTATGGAGTTATTTAAAGATTTAAAACCTTCTCAAAAACAAAAAATTTATTTTATTCACTTTAATCACACTAATCCAGTAATAAATTCAGACAGCGATGCTTACAAAACGGTGATAAGAAATGGGTTTAATGTAGCTTCCATTAATAGGAGCTTTCCTCTCTAGTTCTTTTTATTAAACTATAATTCTCTTAAATTTACCTTCCACTTTTAATAGATGCTATGGATTCACTAATACCAAGTATACTTAAGCTTCATGCTATATCAAAAGCTTTAGAACCGACTGAAGTTGAGCGAAATGAATATATCAAACTGGTAAGTGAGTTTTCAGATAAATTTATTAACGGTCTAGACAAAGTGAAAGCCTATTCGTCTACTAAGGAAACTAAGGATATATTTGCAATTACTTCTGTTAAAAAATCACTTTCCGATCTACTTACAATCTACCAAAACGAAGTTGCTACTAATGGAATCAACGCCGCTTCGGGTGGACACCTTGGCTATATTCCTGGAGGGGGTATTTACACTTCGGCCATTGCAGATTATATTGCAGATGTAACCAATGAATATGCGGGAATATATTATGCGTCACCTGGTGCGGTGGCTATAGAAAATGAATTGATCGATTGGATGAAATCTATTTTTGGTTTTCCCAATGGTGCTATAGGAAATTTAACTTCTGGAGGGTCTATTGCAAATTTAATTGCACTAACAGCGGCACGGGATAAACACAAAATTAAATCTGATAAAATTTTAAAAAGCGTAATCTATCTTAGCGAACAAGTGCATCACTGCATTAATAAGGCTCTGCGAATAATTGGCCTTGAAGATATTATCATTCGTTATGTAGCCTTGGACACAAGCTCAAGAATGATTCCAGCAGATCTAACAGAAAAAATTAACGAAGACATCTCTAAGGGACTACAACCTTTTTTAGTGATTGCTAGTGCAGGAACAACGGATACAGGCGCAATAGACCCTTTAGAAGCCCTAGGAAAAATTTCAAAAGATCATAATTTATGGTATCATATTGACGGAGCTTATGGTGGTTTTTTCATTCTCACGGAAGAAAGGAGGGACCTATTCAACGGTATAGAACTGGCTGATTCATTGGTAATAGACCCACATAAGGGAATGTTTTTACCCTATGGTCTGGGGGCCGTTTTAGTAAAGGATAAAGTGTCGGTGAACCATTCTCATCATTATATCGCCAACTACATGCAGGATTCCCTACACGAGAGTACTCCCGTTAATCCGGCAGATGTATCTCCAGAACTCACCAAACACTTTAGAGGATTAAGACTGTGGCTTCCCCTGCAATTACACGGAATCGAACCATTTGTGGCTTGCCTACGAGAAAAACTTCTACTAACAGCTTATTTTCGGAAGCGATTAATTGAAATTGGCTTTTGCGTAGGCCCAGAACCAGACTTATCCGTGAGCTATTTTTGGTACCCAACCTATGATTCTAAGGAGAACGAATTTAATGAAGAATTAATGAAATCTATACATAAGGACGGGAGCGTTTTTTTGAGTTCAACACGAATCAATGGTAAGTTTGTGGTTCGAATGGCAATTCTATCTTTTAGAACCAAACTGTCTACCATAGACAAGGCCATTCTAATGATTGATACTGCAAGAAAATCTCTATCTTTAAAATCTACATCAGAGAAAAAATAAAAGCATCTTAATTATTAATAGTACTTTATTTATGAAAAAACTAACCGTCATTCTTTTTATTGTTCTCAGCATCTTTACAACTGTTTCGGCTCAAAATAGGACTATTCTAGTAGATACTATGATTGTTACTAACCACAACACTACAATTAACGGTGTAAAAGTTGCCTATAAAGCAACTGCAGGTATGCAGCCCGTTTGGGATGAATTGGGGAAACCCATAGCTACGCTACAATATACTTACTATGAACGAAGTAACACTGGCACTAATGAAACTCGTCCTTTACTAATTTCCTTTAATGGTGGACCGGGCTCAGCATCTGTATGGATGCACGTAGCATATACAGGGCCACAAGTTTTGAATATTGACGATGAAGGATATCCGGTTCAACCATATGGAGTGAGTGAAAACCCTTATTCTGTATTGGATGTCGCAGATATTGTATTTGTAAATCCTGTAAACACCGGTTATTCTCGAACTATTCCTGAAAGTGGAAAAGAAGTAGATCGTGATAAATTCTTCGGAATCAATGCGGATATACAATACTTAGCTGCTTGGTTAAATACCTTCGTAAATAGACACAATCGTTGGAGGTCCCCTAAATATATTATTGGAGAGAGTTATGGAGGAACACGTGTTGCAGGTTTAGCTTTGGAGCTACAGGAATCGCAATGGATGTATCTTAACGGAGTGATTATGGTTTCTCCGGCCGATTATAGGGCATTTGAAAGTGATCCTGCCGTTTCATCAGCCTTAAATCTGCCTTATTTTACAGCGGCGGCATGGCATCATAAGGTACTTTCTCCCGAATTACAACAGAAAGATTTATTGGAAATTTTACCTGAAGCTGAAGATTTTGCAATCAGTCAATTAATGCCGGCGCTCGCAAAAGGAGGTTTTATAAGTGAGGCTGAAAAAGATAATGTAGCGGAAAAGATTTCATATTATTCTGGTCTTTCAAAAAAGTCTATTTTACAACATAATTTGGATGTCCCTACGGATTTCTTTTGGAAAGAATTGCTCCGAGACGAATCGGGGAATACTATTGGAAGACTCGATTCACGTTATTTAGGTCTAGATCGAATTGAAGCAGGAACCAGTCCTGATTATAGTGCAGAGCTTACGTCTTGGTTGCATTCGTTTACCCCGGCTATTAATTTTTATATGAGGGAGCACCTTAACTTTAAAACCGACACCAAATACAATATGTTTGGTGATGTTCATCCTTGGAATGAAAAAAATAATAATGTAAGAGATGATTTGCGTAAGGCAATGGCCGAAAATCCTTATCTAAATGTAATGTTTCAGGGGGGTTATTACGATGGTGCCACGACATATTTTAATACTAAATATACCATGTGGCAACTAGATCCGAGTGGTAAATTGAAAGATCGATTGAGTTTTCATGGTTACAGAAGTGGTCATATGATGTACTTGCGGCGAGAGGATCTAAAGGCAGCCAATAATCATTTGCGCGAATTTATTCAAAAGAGTGCATCCCAAGGGAAATCGGCGAAATATTAAGCTTTAACCATTATTTTTTAAATGCGATATGAACCCCATTTTTCAATATATTCTTACTCAGGCTACCAAGATAAAAATCAAAAGTAGAAGACGGCCTATTCCATCAAAGACTTTTGAAAATGAGTTCAAAGAAACTAAAGTTGAATTCTCACATTTTCTTAAAGATATCGCGCTGATACTTCTTGGGATTATATCTGCTACTTTAGGTCTTACCGGATTTTTACTGCCAAATGCATTCATCGATGGCGGTGTTACCGGTATTTCACTAATACTTTCTGAAATTACAACAATCCCCCTTTCATACTTATTAGTTGCAATCAATATTCCGTTTATTATTTTAGGTTATTCTACCATTGGCAAGAACTTCGCTATTCGAAGTTTGGCCGCTATTTTGTTTTTAGCAATATCTGTTCATTTTGTTCAGATTCCAATAGTGACTGATGATAAACTATTAATCGCTGTCTTTGGTGGTTTCTTTTTAGGTATGGGCATCGGGTTAGCCATTCGCGGAGGAGCGGTAATAGATGGTACGGAAGTATTAGCGATTTTTGTTAGTAGAAAAACTTCCTTGACGATTGGGGATGTCATTTTGGTATTTAACATCCTTATTTTTGGTGTTGCTGCTTATATCTTTTCCATTGAAATCGCATTATACGCAATGCTAACATATCTCTCGGCCTCTAAAACCGTCGACTTTGTAGTTTCTGGTATAGAGGAATACATTGGTGTTACTATCATCTCCGATTTTAGCGAAGAAATAAGACTGGTCGTTATTGAAAAAATGGGCAGTGGTTGTACTATTTATAGCGGTAAAAAAGGATATGGAAAAAGAGGCGACAGGCTGCAGGAAACGGATATTATCTATACCTTAATTACCCGTCTTGAATTAGCTAAACTACAAACTGAAGTAGACAAAATTGATAAGAATGCTTTTTTAGTAATGCATAGCATCAAAGACGCTAAAGGAGGAATGATTAAAAAACGCCACCCTAAATAAGAAAACCCTGCTATATTCAGAATGTAAAAAACTATGTATTTAATTCTGCCAAAAGTAATCGACAGTTTTTTGTCTCAAAAAACGAATGCCTTTTTGGACTTTGTTTTCCTTTCCTTTACTTCGCTACACAAGTAAATAAACCAAAGGGGGACTATTCTTCTCCTTTAACTCCATCCGCATATTTTTTCTCAAGCTCGGCTTGAAATTCTTCCATTACAGGTTTGACTGTACTTTCCGGCAGATCTGCAATTCGAATGTACATTAAACCATCAACAGCGTTATTAAACAAAGGATCGACATTAAATGCTACCACTTTTGCATTTTGTTTAATGTATTTTTTAATCAATACCGGAAGACGTAGGCTTCCTGGTTCCACCTCGTCAATTATTTTATCAAACTTATTCAAGTCGGCCTCACTTTCGTCAAAAACGAAATCTTTATCAGCATCCTTCAACTTAACTTTATACTCCTTTTTTGGATTAATATACTGAGCTACATAGGGGTCATAGTAGTTAGATTTCATAAACTCTATCATAAGCGACTTTGAAAACTCAGAAAACTTATTACTTATGCTTACACCTCCAATTAAATAACGATGTTCTGGATATCGTAAAGTGGTGTGTACGATTCCCTTCCAAAGTAAAAATAACGGCATAGGACGTTGTTGATACTCTTTAATAATAAAAGCTCTTCCCATTTCAATTGATTCACTCATCATGGGATATAATTCTGGTTCAAACCTGAATAAATCTTGTAAATAAAAACCATCAATGCCAAATCTAGGAAATATGAGCGATCCCATCCCCATGCGATAGGCTCCTGCGATCTTTCCGGCTTCATTATCCCAAAGGAACATATGATGATAATAAGAATCAAATTTATCTAAATCGGTAGAGTTATTAGTTCCTTCACCGACTTCTCTAAAAGTAATTTCACGTAATCTTCCAATTTCTTGGAGTATGTAAGGAATAAAATTTGCTTGTGATAAAAATACCTCATAATTCTTGCTACTAAGAAGCCGCATATCATGAGTGCGCAATATTTCTAATTCTGCCTCCATGACACTCACGGAAATGGCTCCAGCGATTTTTTTAGGTGCTTTCGGAATTTTTAATGTTTTGGGAATACTTTCCAATAATTTCTTTCTCTCAAAAGCATTAGAAAGCATGTATGTTTTTTTTCGAAGAAATTCTGTGAAATCAGCTAATGATTCATGTTCATTCTGGTCCCCAACAGATATTGGATTCCCTATGCGAACTTTAATGAGTCGATCTTTTTGTGTTAACACTTCGGAAGGTAACTTGGCAGTGCGGAATGTATCATTCATTTTTGCTAATCGATAAAACAACTTACTGTTTTTGGCATGAAAATAAATCGGAACTACAGGAACGTTAGCTTTTTTAATTATTTTCATCGCAGCCTCTTCCCAAAGTTTATCTACAATTAATTTTCCATCTCTGCAGGTAGAAACTTCCCCAGCTGGAAAAACACCTAAAGAATGTCCCTGTTTTAAATGAGTTAATGACGCCTTTATCCCTCCTAAACTAGAAATGGTTTCCTTATGATCTTCAAAAGGATTAACAGGCATAATATATGGCTTTAAAGGCTCAATTCTATGAAGTAAAAAATTAGCAATAATCTTAAAATCTGATCGATGGGTTAACAGAACTTTAAGCAGCAAAATGCCATCAATACCACCTAAAGGGTGATTGGAAATAGTAATAAAAGGACCACTTTTTGGAATTCTTTTTAGATCTTCTTCTGGGATTTCAAAATTTATTTCAAATTCATCTAAAAGTGCAGTTAAAAAGTCAATACCCTCTAAATGTTTGTGCTTATCATAAATTTTATTTATTGTGGAGATATTTAAAAATTTCATCAGAGCCCATCCAATTGAAGTGCCAATAATGCCGAACTTATCCACATTGATTGCTTTCGCTATTTCCTTTGCACTAACTAAGCCCATGAAACTTTAGAGTATTTGCTAAAAACAAAGATAGCGAAACCTTTCCAACTATTCTTTAATAACCAATTGTACCGTATCCCGGCTCTCTTGTTTAATTAATACGACCCTTCCATTGGTTAAGGCTTTAATTTCTGTCGGTTTAGAATGTCTTATGGTGTAAAGAGTTACTCCTTCATTCCATTTAACTTTAAATTTTTCTCTGAGTTTGGCAAGAAGAGGCTCCAAGGTATTAAATTTATTATCCACACAAACCGAAAAACTTATGGCTGAATTTTGAATTAATTCTACCCTCATTTTAAAATCCTGTAATAATTTAAAAACTTCACTAATATTATTTTCTATCATAAAGGAAAAGTCCAATGATGAGAGTGAAATAAGTACTTGATTTTTTTTGAGAATAAAGCAAGATGTTTGTGGATCGAGTGTTACACCCTTGCCAACACGAGTACCCGCTTCCAAAGGATGTAGAAAAGATTTTACATAAAATGCTATCTCTTTCTTTTGCAAAGGTTGAAGTGTTTTAGGATGGATAACCGTTGCTCCATAAAAGGCCAATTCTATTGCTTCCCGATATGAAATATGATGTAGCAATTGTGTTTTGGAGAAATAACGAGGATCTGCATTTAAAACTCCTGGTACATCTTTCCAAATGGTAACACTTTTTGCATTCAAACAATATCCAAATATAGCTGCAGTATAATCACTGCCTTCTCTTCCTAGTGTTGTAGTAAAATTATTTGTTCCTTCGGCGCCTAAAAACCCTTGTGTAATGGTAATTCCGCTAGGATTAACCAGTTCAGAGATGTTTTTTTGAGTTTCTTCCCAGTCTACGATCGCTTCTCTATGGTTGGCGTTGGTTTTGAGGCAAGTACGCACATCTAAGAATGTATTTTTAATCTGTATACTGGAAAGATAAGCGGAAATTATCGTTGTAGATGCGAGCTCTCCGTAACAAACTACCTGATCATATACATACCCCTGATTTTTTGATTTCGTAGTTTTTAAAAAATGATTTAACTCCTTAAATAGTTTATAGACTTGTTTAAAAACAGGATGTGATGTAGAATCAAATAATTCGGGAAGAATCTTGTAGTGATAATCATAAACCTCACTAACTGAAGTTTCAATTAATTCTGAATGTGAAAAATAATTGGAAACCACTGTTTCTAGGCTATTAGTCATCTTACCCATGGCTGAAATAACCACTATCAGATTCTTTTCCTTTGTAAGCCGTAAAACTGCTGCCAAATTTTTAACCCCATCAGCATCTTTTACCGATGCGCCTCCAAATTTAAATACCTTAATCACAATTCTTTGATATAGTTTCTAATTCCTTGTTCGTCCATTTGAACAACATGCCAATCTCGCAATACTTTTGCTCCACTTCGTTCGTAAAATTTTATTGCACCTTCATTCCAGCTAATAACATCCCATTGTACTCGTTTTACCCCTTGTAGTTGGCCATATTTCATTACTTCGGTATAAAGAGTTTCACCAACACCTTTTCCTCGCATATTCTCTTTTACGATCAAATCTTCCAGATGAAGAATACGTCCTTTCCAAGTTGAAAAACGAAAATATACCAAAGCCATTCCGACAGTTTCATTTTCCACCTCTGCAATCCAACAAATAAATTTTGGATCCAATCCGAATCCTTCTCTTTTTAATTCATCCACAGTAACCTCAACAGCATGGGGTTCCTTCTCAAATTCTGCGAGCTCCTTAATTAAACTCAAAACTTCCGGCATGTCATCTTTTAGGGCCTTTCTAATTATAATATCCATTAGACTTGTTTTGCATGGCAAATATCGGCTCAATTTCTTAAAAAACCCGATATTTGTAAAAAATTCAATACAACTCAAAAAAATGGCAATACAGAATCAATCTCTTGGCGAGTTCATTATTGAAAATCAAGGCGACTTTCAATATTCTTCTGGGGAGCTTTCACGATTAATAAACTCAATTCGACTTGCAGCGAAAGTTGTAAATCATGAAGTAAACAAAGCGGGATTAGTAGATATTTTGGGAGGTGCTGGCGAGACTAATATTCAAGGAGAGAATCAGCAAAAACTCGATGTCTACGCTAATAACGTTTTTATAAAGACACTGATTAATCGTGAAATTGTTTGTGGAATTGCGAGTGAAGAAGAAGATGATTTTATTACAATTATTGGGAAAAATAAAAAAAATGATAATAAATATGTTGTTCTAATTGATCCTTTGGATGGTTCATCAAACATTGATGTAAATGTTTCTGTTGGGACAATTTTTTCGATATACAGAAGAGTTACTCCATCGGGAACTCCGGTTACAATTGAGGATTTTCTTCAAAAGGGAAGACAACAAGTTGCAGCGGGATATATAGTTTATGGAACTTCTACAATGCTTGTATATAGTACCGGTAATGGTGTAAACGGTTTTACATTGAATCCAGCTATTGGCACATATTATTTATCTCATCCCAATATGAAATTTCCCGAAACGGGAAATATTTATTCTGTTAATGAAGGAAACTACATCCATTTTCCTCAAGGAGTTAAAAACTACATAAAGTATTGTCAAAAAGAAGAAGGGGATAGACCCTATACTTCTAGATATATAGGCTCATTAGTATCCGATTTTCATAGAAACATGATTAAGGGAGGTATTTATATTTATCCAAATACATCCAAAAATCCTGACGGAAAACTAAGATTATTATACGAATGTAATCCCATGGCCTATATAGCTGAGCAGGCGGGAGGTAAGGCTAGTAATGGTTTTACGCCAATACTAGACATCAAACCAACCGAGTTGCACCAACGTGTCCCTTTTATCTGCGGATGTAGACTAATGGTAGATAAGGCCGAAGAATTTATGCAAAACGAATAAATGATTCACTTGGGGAATTTATTTACGAGTATTTAATAAAGTTCTAAAAAGGGCTGAGATAAATAGAATGTAACTATTTCTTTCTTAAAAGATATTGATAATCATCAAAATCTAATCCTCCTTCATAAATTTGGATCGATCTTTTGATTAGCTTTTTTGCCTGATCTGAAGTAAATCCAAGTCCGATGGCATATTTACTAACCAGCTGTTGCTCATCTTCGTCTATTCCATGATCGACGTAAATCATTTTAAACAAATCATATAATCTTTCAAGTCTTTTCTCCTCTGAATTATGAGGGTTAATCGGAAATTTTGCAGGATTTTTAAGAATTTGAATATATTCCGTTTCATGTATATCCAATTTTTTAGCAAATCGAATCAACAACTCTTCTTCTTCTTTATTAATTTTTCCATCAATGGTGGCCATATTGGCAATTGAAGCAAAGTGACCAAGGTTTCTCTTATGCTCTCCGCTTTCAAATAAATCTGTAAATGACATAGTTCAATTTTATGCAACAAAGATAAAATTTGTAATTCAATTTGTGATAATAATTGCTGTTGAAAATTGACAAAAGTCCACTTTCAATAATTCTTATTCCATGCGCCAATTATAAATTTTCTTTTACAAATTTTAAACAATAGGCCTTAATTTGTTCTCGTGTTTTAATAAATGCTTCGGAAATTTCTTTTTCTGTACCTATTACTTTAGAAGGATCACTAAAGTTGTGATGAAGACGAGTTGCATTTTTTGAAGGAATAAAAGGACAATTTTCATTAGCATGGTCACAAACGGTCAGGATATAATCGAAGTCAATTGTGGCATATTCGGTCAGATTATTGGAAGTGTGTTGTGATATGTCTATACCATCTTCTTTCATCGTTTTTACAGCCTTTGGATTTAGCCCATGTGTTTCTATTCCAGCGCTAAATATTACTGCCCTGTCTTTTGCATAATGCTTTAAATATCCATGCGCCATCTGACTTCGGCAACTATTTCCTGTACAGAGTACTAATACGTTTTTCATGTATAATATATTTTTACTTCTTCTTTCAAGTAATACATTGTCGTGCCATTTCCCATCTCGTTTTGCTATTTTTTCACGAATTCCTATAATTCTAAATCCACAGTTTTCATGGAGTTTAATACTGACCTTGTTTTCTGAAAAAATGCCTGCTTGCAGGGTCCAGAGTCCTGCTTTTTCACTTTCATTGATAAGATGGCTTAACAATAACTTTCCAATTCCTCTTCCCTGTGCCGCTCTCGAAACATAAATAGTGTCCTCGGCAACTCCTTTGTAAGCTTCTCTTTTTGAAATGGCACTTAGTGCACACCAAGCAACAACTTTTTTGTCGATCAATACTACGAAACGACAAATTTTTAAAAATTTGTCATCCCATTGCTCCCAAGTTGGAACTTTAGTTTCATAAGTAGCTATACCCGTTTCTAAGCCTTCTGAATAAATTTGGGAGACTAGGGGAAAATGATCTTTATGAAATGTAATTATTTGCATTTAGCA
>BS_KBA_SWE02_21mDRAFT_10000292_pt1 | contig 18278 bp, 11 predicted proteins | sample BalSeasSWE02_21m_FD_9196 | JGI IMG/M metagenome (IMG submission 9196)
TTAGTTTTTTGTGATTTAATTTTTATTCTGTATAGATATTCCAAAGGTTATGCCGAAAATATTTAATGATTTTTAAGTGATTATAGGAGCATTTATAATTGGTTCGACCAGGGTAACGAAGTTTAACGACTGAATAAGCGAATAAGAGTAAGCTAATAAATTTGAGAGAAAAGAATTTATGGGTTGAGTAGATAAGATAAATTGATTTTAAAATCTAACTTTTAATACCTCATCATTTACTTTAATTTCAGTGGAATTACACATTATGGGGGTTTTTATGAATATTTATTTTTTTAGTATGGCAGTAAAACAAAGTAGGTGTATAATATTTTTAAATAAAAAGAAGACGACTTTTACAAGCCGTCTTCCTGGGAAGGAGAAGGAGGGCACACTACGAACCTTATCATCGGGGGGCGCTATATATTTTATTCGGCAATTTCTGCTGTTCTAATAGATCCAATCAAATTTTTATTAAATGCAGCAAGATGACTAGTTGAAGCATTTTTAAGATTTGTATACAATTTTATTATTCCAGAATTGGTAGCAAGTTCTAATTGTGCTTCTAGATCAGCAATATCGAGTTCCTCAATGGTAACTCCGACTAATAAACCCTGGTATAAGGAAACAATACCTTGTGCCATCAATTGATCATAAAGATCCTGAAATTCCGGATATTCTTCGGGAAATTCACCAACTTCAAGCGAGTTAATTAATGGATCAGGAATGTTATACTTATCTAACATTCTTTTAACGGCATCCATATGAGCTTGTTCACTAACTTGAATATTTAGGAAAACTTTTGCATTCCAGGTGTTACCCAATACAATGTATGCATCACGAGCAAGCTTTTCCTCAATTCTCATGTGAATCAATCCATTAATTTCTTCTTGTGTAATAGCATAAGTAACTTCACCAGGAGATGTTAAATCATACACTCCTGTTTTTGATACACCAGTTTGACTGTCTGGAGAAACAACATTTGTTTCGCATCCGATCAGTAAAAAAGCAAAGAGCACCAAACCAAATATTTTTGTTGCTAGCATTTTCATTTTTACCCTCTGTGTTTTAATTTAATAATTAAGCGATGCTCTCTTTGAGCATCGCTGTTGTTAGTTTTATTACTTTCTTCCGCCACGGTTGCCTTTTGAACCAGTACCATCACAAGTTCCGGTTCCACTTCCTGATCCAGAGCCGTTACCCGTTCCATCTTTTGGACCAACTCCACTATTACCAGTGCCATTTCCAGGACCATATTTGTTTCCATTATATTTGGACTGAGTGGATTTTCCGTTCATATTCTTGCGACCCGTTCCATCTTCTGGTTTTACAAAATCTGGATCCTGACCATTCGGAATTCCATCTCCGTCAGAATCAAATGCATTGTCATTTAATCCATCACCATTCAGATCAACAAAGCCTTTACCATTTTTTCTGTTCTTGGCACCTGTATAATCTTCATCTCTACCATTAGGAATTCCGTCGCCATCTATATCAGGTGCGTTATCGTTAAAACCATCACCATTTGCGTCAACAAATTTATTGCTGTGTTCTTTGGTTTGAGTTTTAGTTTGTAATTTAACCTCACTCTGAACCTGGGTTTGGATTTGTTTTTTTTCTTGCTTTGGTTCTTCTTGTGCAAGAATTGTGGATGAGAACAGCACCGCCATAAGCACTACAGTTGAGAGAACGCTTATAAGATTTTTCTTTTTCATTTCACTACTCCTTTATATGTGTTTGTGTTTGTTTGTTGGTAGTAATTGTCCAAAGGTTGTGCCAAAATATTTTCATTGATTTTGAATTGATATAAATAGTTTTTGGGGTGGCTCGACTATCACGGCGAAGTACTGCGACTTGTTGGACGAAATGTAACCTTACAGATAGTTTTAATTAATAATTCTTTTCATATAAATAATTAAAAAGTAATTTGGGGTATGAGATTTCGATTTAAACTTTCACCCAGAGCAATCATCTCCATAACATTACTAATAGCAGCAGTAATGCTTATATCATCATATGTTGAATTAAATCAAAGCAAAAAAGAAATTTTTCAACTTTTGTATGAGCATTCCTCTACGCTTCTTGAATCGATAATACAGAGCAGCAAAAATACCCTTAACTCAAGTTATGAAATTGAAGATTTGGTTGCAGATAGATTGCTTGATAATGCAAGAATGATAAAAAGATTGGATGCTGTGAAATCTCTCGGCAAAGATGAGTTAATCAAAATTGCAAATGAAAACAGTCTCTACAGGATAAATATTTTCAACAACAAAGGTGATCGGGTTTTAACAAATCGCGTTCCTGAACCCGGACATATTCATGGGGAAGAAAATATAAATCGTTTTGTAGAACTTAAACCTGTTCTTGATGGATCAGTTGATGAACTAATAATTGGATTAAAGAATGCAGAATTTTCTGATGAAGAGCGATTTGCAGTTGCTGTTTCGAGATCTAATAACAAGGGAGCTATTGTAGTAAACATGGATGCAGAAAAATTTCTTGAATTTAGAAAGAAGATCGGCATTGGCATAATTCTTCAACAAATGTCCACACATCATGGAATTGAATATATAATTTTACAGGATACTATTGGTGTTCTGGCAGCCAGCGAAAAAATAGACACTGTTGAGTCAATAAACACTTCTAAATTTTTATTAACTGCTTTATTATCAGATTCCGTTTTTTCAAGAACTACTTATATTGGCGGATATGAAGTCTACGAAGTTACCAAAAGGTTTCTATTGAATGATGAGATTATTGGATTGTACAGGTTGGGGGTTTCTTTGGAGGATATTAGAAATGTTGAAGATAGGATGTTGAGAAGATTGATTATTATATCACTAATTCTTGCTGCCATTTCAATTATTGTTTTAAGCATAATATTTACGACACAAAATCTTAAAACAATTTCTAGCGAGTACGAAAAATTTAAAACTTTAACTTCGTCGGTTTTAGAAAATATGAGTGAGGCAGTGATTGTTTTGGATAAAGAATCAAACATTACCTTGTTTAACAAATCTGCAGAGGGGTTATTTGGAATTAATTCTAAAGATATTTTAGATGGTAAAATTAGCTCGATTGAAAATGGGGCTTTAGAGTTTATTGGTTTATACATAAATGAATCATTAGATTTTAATGTTAGTTTTGAAAAACAGGTTTTGATTAAAGGTGAGGAAAAATTTCTTTCTGTTAGCATCTCTCAGTTCGATGATCCAGAAACTCAGAAAGCTAACTTTACCGTTGTAATTAAAGATCTTACTAAAACGAAACGACTTGAAGAAGAGGCTAAACGAAATGAAAAACTTTCAGCAATGGGCGAACTTGCATCCGGTGTTGCTCACGAAATTAGAAATCCTATAAATTCGATTGGAATGATTGCACAGAGATTGAATAAAGAATTTTCACCAACTTCTAATCAAACTGAATACTCTGATATTACACGCCTTTTACGAAATGAAGTGAACAGGATAAACAAAATCATTACTCAATTTTTAAGTTATGCCAGACCAATTGATCTTAACATAAAACCTGTTGAACTAAAATCTTACTTTGAAGAAATTTATCATTTATTTGAAGATCAGGCGAAACAAAAATCTATTAGGTTTATCTTACAAAAAGATGATTTAACAAAAATTAAGATTGATCCCGATTTAATTAAACAATCTTTAATGAACATCATACAAAATGCTTTTGATGCTGTTAAAAATGACGGAGAAGTAATCGTTCAATACTTTAAAGCAAAGAATGATCTGATTATTCAGATTTCTGATAATGGAATTGGACTTTCTCCCGAGCAGCAAAAGAAAATTTTTGATTTATATTATACTACTAAGAAAGATGGTAACGGTTTGGGATTAAGTATTTCACAAAAAATTATTGCCCAGCATAATGGATCAATTTTTGTTTTAAGCAAAATTAATAACGGAACAACATTCAAAATTATTTTACCAATACAATGAACAATTATTCAATTTTAATCGTTGATGATGAAGATGCCCAAAGAAGCATTCTTAAAGGCTATCTTGAAAAAAAAGGTTACAAAATATTTTCTGCATCATCAGGAACTGAAGGCATAAAAGCTGTTAAGAACAATCTTATAGATATTGTTCTATCAGATTTTAAAATGCCTGATAAAACGGGGTTAGAGGTTTTAGAAAAAGTTAAAAAGATAAACCCTGAAATTAGTTTTGTAATCTTAACTGCTTACGGAACAATTGAAGATGCAGTTAAAGCAATGCGACTCGGGGCCTTCGATTACATTTCTAAACCCGTGGATCTTGATGAACTTGATTTGATGATTGAAAGAATTATTGAACATAAGAATTTAAAATCTGAAATCCAGGTTCTTAAAAATCAGTTAAAAGAAAAGTTTAAGCTTGATTCATTCATTTCTCACTCACCAAAAATGGAAGACGTTCTTAGTGTTGCAGTAAGGGCTGCTGACAGTAAAGCAACTATATTAATTAACGGTGAAAGCGGAACAGGAAAAGAAGTTCTTGCAAAATCAATTCATTATGTAAGTTCAAGGAAAGATAAACCATTTATCGCTGTCAATGTTCCTGCTTTACCCGAAACATTACTTGAGAGCGAATTGTTTGGTCACGAGAAAGGTGCATTTACAGGAGCTGAAAAAGCAAAGAAAGGTCGATTTGAACTTGCGGAAGGAGGAACAATTTTCTTAGATGAGATTGGAGATATTCCAATTAATCTGCAAGTTAAATTGCTGCGTGTTTTACAGGAACATCAAATCGAGAGGTTAGGCTCAACTGAAAATATTAATATCGATGTTAGAATAATTGCGGCTACACATCAGCATCTTGAGGAAAAAATTAAAGACGGAACTTTTAGAGAAGATTTGTTTTACAGATTGAACATTGTATCGCTTAACATCCCGCCTCTGCGACAACGAAAAGAAGATATTCTTCCATTGATTGATTATTTTATTAACAAGTATGCTAAAGAAAACAACAGAAGCGACATTGAAATTTCTAAAGAAGCTATTGATCTGCTTATGAAATATAATTATCCGGGCAATGTCCGTGAACTTGAAAATATTATTGAAAGAGCTGTGGTTCTTGCACGAACAAATATACTCGCAACAAGCGATTTACCATTAACCGTAAAAGGGATGAAATTTGAAGGTCAACTTCCTGAACTAGGAAAAGGAACTTTAACCGAGCAGGTTGAGGCACTTGAAAAGAGACTAATCTTTGACGCATTACAAGAAAGTGGTGGGAATCAAACCAAAGCAGGAAAATTATTAGGAATTACTGAGAGAAATCTTCGATATAAACTTCAGAAATATGAGATCAAATATTGAGAATAATTGGTATTAAAGATCATAACCCAGAGAAAAAGAGATCATCTGGTTGGTGTATTTATAATAATAATCGTTTGACTTATTCTTAATATAATTCCACGCCGCAGAAAAAGATAAACCATTAATTACTCCGCTTAAATCAAAAAGAATTCCTGCACCAAATCCAATTTGGGTATCTTCCCTTAAGTAATCTAATTCTGCTCCGTTTCTATCGGCAGCAGGCAGCGATGAATAATTTCTTATTAAATATTTTGCTTCGAGATTAAGTTCAATGTTTTCATTAAAGTAATGCTTAAAACCTAAACCCGTTTCAATTCCATCGTAAGAATAAATATCATTAAAAATTTCTTCTTCATAATAAATCAACGAATCACTAACCAAGTATCGGCTTCCATCAGAAAGATTCGCTTGATAGATTATATATCCATTTAATCCCGTAAGATCACCTATTGATTGCCCAATATTAACTCTAAACTTCAACAGCGAAGCCTCATTTAGATAATTTTCATAATCGTATTTTTCAAAATAATCTTTGAATAAATATTCGGCATTTAGTGTAAGCGAAGTTTGGGTTTCAAAATTTGATATCCAAGTTATAAATAGTCGATGTTCATTATGTGAAAATAAAGTGAAGTTGTTGTAACTGTTTCTATTAAAAATATAACCTGGTAACATAAAATTACTTTCACCGATAGAATGACGATAATTTACATAAGCAGAAATCTGATCGAAATCATAAACCTTATATTCATCTTCGTTATTACGGAAAGAATAATTAACGCCAGCATTTAAGGGATTATCATCAATTGAAAATAAATGTGTTTCAACTAATCCGATACGATGAGTATCAAACGATTTTGAAGTTGTTGTTTGAAAGTAGTTTAGATTTCCTTCGTAGTACAATTGAACATTATTAAACTCAGATTCAATATTGTAGGCAGTGCCGAATGAAATGGAGTTTATAAAGTCTGAAACTTTTTCACTTGTATTAAAGATATTATCATCATAAATACCTTCATAATATGTATATAGATTAAATTGTGCCAGTGTTGATTTAAAAAAAAGGATTGTAAGAAATAATGATAAGACAAAATGTTTTTTCATGAATCATTTTCTAGTACAATTATTTATTCCCGCCTTGGCCATTACCGCTTCCTCCACCAGATCCGCCTGAACCATTAGGACCCTTTTGACCAGACCCTGTCCTCTTCCTCATTTTGTTAAAACTCATTCCGCTCTGTCTTGAATCACAAATACCATCACCATCTTTATCAATAAAAACATCTTTTTTCTTACGATTTTCTTTTACATCACTTTGAGGATTTTCCTTTGGCCCGATTTGATTTTGTGTTTTACTCTTTTCTTGATTCTCCTTTAGGATCTGCTCTTGTTCCTGACTTTTCTTCTTAGATTGAGTAGAATCAGAAATTGTCTGGCCGTAGACCAAACTTGCAGATAATATTATTATTGTCAATATTATTGTTTTCATATAGACCTCTATTATACTTATACAATCTAAATGCCACTAAAATTACTGATATATCACAATGAAAATCAAACATTAAATTAACCATATTCGACTAACGTAGTTTGATGCGACTAAATGGTCGAAAATACTAATCAAAAGAGGAACTTTGTGAAAATAAATAATATTTTAAATATTGCCATGTCGGCAGTAATATGCAAACTTTAAAAGAGAAGAATGGCCCTAATTAACGACTTATTTTAATACAAGTGTTTTTTTTGTTTGGATAAACGAACCAACTTGCAATCTATAGAAATAAACTCCGGACGGTAATGCTGACGCATCCCAATTTATCTCATAAATCCCTGGAGATATTTCTTCGTCTATTAAGGTTTCAATTTCCTTGCCCAAAACGTCAAATATCTTCATCATCACGTGATTGCTGGTTGTAATTGAAAATTTTATTCTCGTTGAAGGATTAAAAGGATTTGGATAATTCTGATATAAGATAAAGTTTGCTGACATTTCAACATTAATATAATCTTCTACCGGGATATCTAGAATATTTTCAGAGTAACCTGTTACAAGCACAGTCCCATTATCACCCGCAATCCATGCTGTAGTATCATCAAGAACTTCTAATCCAAAAAAATCATATCCGGTTTTTGCAAATTCGTTTTGCCAGTTTAATCCACCATTTGAGCTATGAAGAACAAGCCCGGTATCACCTACAGCCCAAATTGAATTGTCTGAAAATCCTTTAACCAAATAAATATTGTTTGTTGTATTGCTTGTTTGTGCAAACCAAGTTATTCCACCATTTGTGGTTTTAATAATTGTACCAAAAGATCCAGCACAATAACCAACATCTAAATTAATAAAATAGGGGTAGAAGAGAGCATTTGTAGTTGAACTGCTTTGTTGTGTCCATGTAACACCACCATTTGTAGTTTTTAGTATAAGACCATCTTCTCCTGTAATCCAACCATTGCTTAAGTCTTTGAATGTAACACCAAAGAGAAGTTTACCTGTACCCGAATTTTGCTTAGACCAACTTATTCCACCATTTGAAGTATGAACTATTTCACCAAGATCTCCAACAGCCCAACCATTATTTCCACCAACAAAACTGATGCTTAATAAAGTGTTAGTTGTATTTGTTGTTTGTTGGATCCAGCTACTGCCTCCATTTGAAGTGTGAAGGAGGACTCCAAGATCACCCACAATCCATAAATTATTTTGATCAGACATTTCGGCACCATAGAATGAATCACTAGTGATGCTGTTATATAAATCATTCCATGCTTTTCCACTATTTGTAGTTTTTATTATTCTTCCATACTGTCCAACACCAAAACCATTTACGCCATCTGAAAAAGTGACCCAGTTAATACTAATGTTCATTCCTTTATTCCAAAAAGTCCAAGGATCGGTGTTGTTATTTTTGGCTAGAAGTCCGTATTCACCGGCGATAAATTTTATTCCGGAATATTCAGTGATGTAGTGTATTGAAGCGTAAGTATCTAAATTTTCTGATAACCATGAGGCACCATAATTTGAGGACTTGAGTATTAATCCGTTATCACCTACTATCCAATAATCAGTGGATGTAGAAAAATGAATATCGTTTAATCCCAGAGTAGTGTTTGAGATGATAGAGTTCCAGTATGTTCCGGAATTGGTTGTTTTAAAAATCGAACCGTTTGAACCAACTGCAAAACCTGTAGTAGAGTTAACAAAACGTATTTGTTGCAATGTTGCCCCTGTATTCTTTTGAACAACCCAATTGATGCCTCCATTAGTAGTATGCAGTATATATCCTACTGAGCCTACGATCCATCCTTCATTTAAGCTAATGAAGTGAACACTGTTGATGCTTATGTTTATCGGAACATCCGGTGCTGCTTGTATCATCCAAGTATTGCCCCCATTAGTTGTTCTGATAATTTTCTTACTATCACCAACTGCCCACCCATTATTTTTATCCCAGAAGTCAACAGCATTTAATCCTGATAAAGTTCCACTATTTTGTTCGATCCAATGATAACCATTATTCGTAGTTTTTAGAATCATTCCATTATCACCGACAATCCATGCGGTAACCGAATCTGCTAAAGCAATATCGCGCAAATTGTCTGTAACTGCTTCATATTGTATTTCCCAAGTCAAACCGTGATCTGAAGAAAATAAAATAGTTCCCCAATCTCCAACAGCATATCCATAATGTTCATTATAAAATTCTATAGCCCATAAATTGTTTCCTTGCGGCTTAGGATACTGCCAATTCCATTCGTTTGCAAATAAGAGTGAGTAAAAAGAAAAAATATAGATTATAGTTTTGTAAAACATTTAAAACTCCGCGTAAAAGCCAAAGCCAATTGATAAAGAAATGTAGTAAGATGAAAAATTATTGTAAGAATCATTTGATTGATTGCGAACAAAACCAGAGCTTAACGCAATTCCCATCCCAAAATTTTCTGATAAGTTAAAATATCGAGAAATATATAGTTCGGTAAGTGTTCGCAAATCAACACGTTGATCTGCTGTTTTAGTTCCTTCCAAATCAAGCGCCGGTGCTCCAAACAATTTTTGTTGAAATGATAAATCAAGTTTTATTTCAATATCATAAAATAACTTTTGAACAAATTCAGATCTTATTTCAAATCCTTCATAACTGAAATAATCATTATAAATATCTTCCGTTAGAAAAGTTGTGTTGGAGTATTGTGCCAGATACCTAACTAAAGTGTTGGGATTATATCTATACAAAACGTTTGCTTGAAGAGCGGTTTTTCCCCAATTAGTGCGCATAAATATATCAGCGACAAATTGAGCTGTGCCATTTGACATGGGTGAAATGAGTATCCTTTTATCAGAAGGAACAGTTATTTTAGCTCCTGTTTTACCCTTTCCTGTGTACTTGGTGGTAAAACTCTTTTCAACTTCAAATCTACTGGTATCGTAAATTGATTCTGTATAATATTTAAATCCACCAGATACATTAAGACCATAATTAAAAGTGCTGCCTAACTTATTACCAATCTGAAGATTTAAAATATCTGTTATATTAGATAAAACAGTAATGTTTGTATAATCTCTATAACCGAAGGTATTAGTTATTTCAAAATAATAATCATTCGAAATCATAAATTTATAACCAGCTAATGCGCTTGTTCCAAAATTATTGAAGTCCTCAAAAATTTCTTTATCGTGTCTTCCTCCTACTTTGAGAGATAAGTATAACAACGGATTGCTAAAATTTTGAGTTTCATTCTCAGTATTTTCACCATACAGATTCTCTTCTATTAAATCGATAAAATATGTTGATGTTAAATTATGCTCATAATAATTTCTAGCTTCAAATCGGTTAAACAATACAAAACCACTAATGTAACTCAAATTTAATTTTGAATTTTCAAATTGTTTGGAGTAGTTTAATTCAGTATAAGTTTGTTTTAGCTGGTCATCAAGTTCCTGATAATTGTAGAGAGGGTTTTGATAATATCCATAACTGGCGGAGCTATATAAAGACAATTGTGCAAAATTGATTGCGGTAAATAAAATAAAAAGTGTGAATGTTAATAATCTAATTTTCATTTGTTTTTTTGTCAACAGCTAAATCAAATCTTACTGTTTTATCCCATACATGTTTTTCTTTTTTTATATACTCGATATAAAAAGATTTTATAACTAAATAAATCCAAAGTTGGCAATAACTGAAATACATTAGCACGATAAGCCAAATTTTACCAAAGGTGTCCTCTTCGTCATAAGAAATGGAAACAATTATCTCGAATATGAAAAGTACGAATGCCATAATCCAAACAATAGTATAGGGGCCTGGTAGTGACATACTAACTAAATCCACTGCACTAATTATGAAAAGGAAATCTGATACTAGAATTGCGAAGAAAAAGATATAGTACAGTGCAAGATTATATAGCAAATCAAAAGCAAGGCGCTTATTCTTAAAATGCGGAATTTGTTTAAAGAACTTTGAAATTACATAATGATTTCCTCTTACCCATCTTAATCGCTGCTTCATCCAAACTTTCCATTCCTGTGGTTCTTGTTCATACGTTACTGAATATGGTATGTATTTAATTTTATAACCTTCCTGATAAATCCTTATACTTAATTCAGAATCTTCAGTCAGTGCTTCTTCATCCCAGCCGTTAAGTTTTCTTATTAGGTCAGTCCACATTACAAAATTAGTTCCAGGCAAAGTTGCGATATTATGGATTTGCCATCTGCCTGCCTGAAGCATTGATTGGAAACTTAGTGTTTCGATGTTAATAAATTTTGTAAGCAAGTTTTCACTTTTATTAACAGTTCTAAATTTTCCAAGCACAGCACCTAGTTCTTTATTTAAGATAAGCTGTGTAGCTAAATATTTAAGTGCATTTTTATCGGGGGTATTATCAGCATCATAAATTGCAATTATTTCTGATTCAACAATTTCTAAAGCAAGGTTAAGTGCACGGGATTTACCTTTACCACCCAAATCTTTTGGAACATCAAATAAAACAACTCGATCATCATTTTGAATAAATTGATTGATTATTTGTTTGGTGGAATCTATAGAACCATCATTTATAACAATTATTTTTAGTTTGTCCTTTGGATAATCCAATTGCAACATTGATTCTATTGTTCGTCCGATTACTTTTTCTTCATTGTGTGCGGGAATTAAAATAGAACACGTAGGTAAATCAAAATGGTTTTCATCAACAAATCTTTTTTCTTTAAATGATTTTATGTAATTAATGTATCCAAAAACTGAAAGCACAAATTGGTATGCAATCATAAACCAGATAAGTATTACTGTTATTAGAAATAATACACTAAGATCTAATTCTAAATTTGTCATTGTTCAATCTCTTGCAGTCTATACTTACGGTTTAAATATTTTACGGATAAATACATTATTAAAAGCAGCACTATCGAAAGCGTACCAAATAGTGCTATGCCTGTAGATGACCAGAAACTTGTTAAATTTACGCCTTTTGAAAAAGCATCACCAACCGTTAAATCAACATTATGCTTTCCTGCTGGTAGAAAAATGCTGAAGCAATCTCCACCTTCCATTATTTTGAATTCATAATTCTTGCCATCAACTGTTACTTCTGTTGGTACTCTGTTAAGGGAGATAATAGCCTTCGAATCAGACTCATAAGTAAAATATATATCCTGATAACCATAATTTATTGAAAGAAGATTTCCACTTAAAGAAAGCACATTTGTCTGCAATTCAGTTGGATTAAATTGGTCATCGCTAGTGTTGAATTTAACAAGATTGATTCCGGCTGGTATTATAAATGAATTATTTCTACCTGATGAAATCGTATTATTATTAAGACTAATACTTGTAACGCTTTTCGGTAACTCTAAAGTGAAAGAAGTTGGGGAATAATATTCAATTCCACCCTTAACAACTTTATATTTTACTTCACTTGCTAAAGCATAAGGCATGTAATAAAGGTCTTGCGGATTAACACTTGATTCCGAGTAGATCGTTAGTCGTGATGCTCCCAGAGAAGCCGATCTAACCATATGAAAACTTTCAGTTCCTGTTTGTGTTAATGTTGGAAATGGTATAACATCATTCTCGTTTCTAAATTTCAAAATATTTAGATCCAGCATCAACTTATTTTTATCACCAATCTTTTCTAAATATTGTTTTCCAATATCAAAATATCTGTTTGGATTCGTTGACCATAGATGCTGAGGATCTTCAACCTGAAGTACAAAATTGTATTTCTTTTGCAGCTTTAAAACATTACCCATGTCATCAGCGATATACTCGCGAAGTTCAGGCGAGCCGTAACTATCCATTGCTGTGACAATAATCTGAAATCCCTTTTTACGATTTGCTATCTCTTGAAATGAATTTAAAAGTGTTTCATAAACCTGATTAAGCTTATTAACTCTATAATCGATTATACTTTTTCTTACCTGTGAATTGTTTTCCCAATAATATTTTGAAGTTGTATCAAATATTTTAGGAAGATCGAAACCATATTTTTCTTTTACTTCTTTTTGAGCCGAAGAATGCATTGGAGTAAATAACGTTGGACCTTTAAATCCTAATCCCGCTTCAAAATATAACTCAGCTAAATTAACTCCATCCCAATCATTACTTTCAAGGAACTTTACAAATTCATCCTTCATCGTATTTACACATTGTGCGTCTGTAAGTGCAACAGGATATCGCCATGACGGTCTAACATCTTCTCCCAAATAATTTTTTTCTCGCCATTCCGGATGATCTGCCCAGAATTTTTGACTTACTTGAGGTGGTTCTAACCAGGCATATACAAGAATGCCATTTGCATGTGCAAGTTTAATTAGAGTTTTATAATCGTAAGTATATTTTGGATATTGATGCCAGCCTGCAGCATGTATAATTCTAATACCTTGCTTTACCCATTGCTTAATCAATTTCTCAATACTTACCTTTGATCTAAAGCCAGGATCAAAATAAACTTCTATATTATTTTTTTTAATTATGGGTTTTAGTTGGAAATATTTTCTAACATATTCAAGTAAGAATGGATAGTGGCTGTAACCAAGTTGTGAATGAGGATCGAATTTGGAGCTAATGTAAATGACTTTCCCATTCCCATATTTTTTGCCAATAACCATCGGAAATTCCGTTGCCTGATCAAAACAAAAAATTTCATCAACATCATTTGTTTCAAATTTGTTTACCAGTTCCGGATCATTCCAAACAATTTTTTCTTCGTGAAAATTATTATCACGAATACCCTCAACCTTTATTTGTGTGGAAGTGTATTTTATTCCAAGTTCTTCAGACAAATAATTTTTAGTGTCAGTAATTATATTTCCACCACTTTTTACAAAGTTGGTTATAATATTATAGTCGTTTGGTTTAAGTGATTCTACAGATGTGTATGGAACAATTAATAAATTGTACTTGCCCAAATCAATGTTTTGATTTGAAAATATTGTATCAACAATTAAGTTAACACTTTGAAATACTGAGGCTAAAGATGCTTGATCATTGTATGCTGCGCCTTTTGCATAGTGATTCCATAGTATCACTATGCGCGGCTCACTCCAGTTTTCTTCAATGTCAAATATCTCATCATATTTTTGGCTAACGCTTTGAAATATATTTTCTAAAAAGCCAGGTTCAGTTTTAAAAAACTCTGCTAATTCTGCTTTGTAGTATTCACCGGGCTTTAAATTAATTTTTTTAGAAATCGTACCTATAATTCTTTTATCCACAGTGTTTTTCTTTATTAATCTACCATCCTGATTGTAGTAAGACTCAGATAAATATTGATCATCAACTATTAAGGAATAATTCTGAGTGCCGGAAAGTAGTATTTGTTTTTTGGATTTGACCGAATTGATTTCATCTTTTACATTTAAGAATGTATAACCCAACTTTTCAATTCCATCAACCAATTCATTTAATATTTCTAAATCAAGAAATGAGTGGAAAAAAAATGATGCAAAACCATCGCGAACGTTCAAATTTAATTCTGCGCCACGTAATATTTCATTCACAGCTTTTTTAACTGCTTTGGGATCAGGATCAAGAGGAATATAGCCTAAATTTTCGGGGTAAATTTTTTGACCATACATATCCTTATTAATTATATAAGGGAAAAACTGGCTGTAATCAGGATTTTCAATTGATAACCTCTGTTCAATTACAGAACTAAAATATCCAGATATTGTTTTATAGAAAATATTTGAAGCAGTATAATGTGGTGTTTCCCATACCAATGGATGAAGACCGTTTTTAGAAAATTCGCTCAAACCCATTTCAATTTTTCTACTAATAAGGGTTGCCTTTTCATCTTGAATGGGAAGATTAAGATTTGCATCCCAGAATTCAAAATCAGATGCGGTTACATCTTTGTATTGATGAGTTATACCGTGCATAACAATCGTTCCACCGTTTATTTCAGCATAGCGCAATGCATCAGCCATATCTGGTTTCTCAGAAAGACCAATACGGATTCCTTCTATTGGATCAACATAAAATGGGACAACACCAATTAAAAATGGAATCCCCTTTTCAGATAAGTAATCAGTAATATCTCTTATTTTATCCGGATCATCTAATGGTGTAACATCTTCAATTCTTACAATCGCCGTATGAGATTCTTCGTGTTGTTCATTTAATATTTCGTGAAGATAATCGGCAAACAGTAAATAGCGGTCTGTAGAGTTTGCATATGCAAAAGGTGAGTCTGCGATGTAAACTAAGTTATTAGATTTAACTATGTATGGAACTTCATTTTTCTTTTTTGTGGATAAGGCAGTTGCAATAATTTTAACTTTGCTGTAGTCAGATATTTCGATCAAATTAATATTTCCCTCGCCTTTAGTAAAGGATTCATTGTTTGATTTTACAAAATCGAAAATACTTGCTGTGTCAAGTTTTGTTACTTTAAATCCAAATAAATCTAATGTATTAATTCTGTCAGAGAATTTGATGAATCCGGTATTAATCCAGATTAAAGGTTTATTCGTTTTTACAATATCATTCAGAAAAGTAATAGGTACTGAATTATTTAGATAGAATCCTATGTAAAAAATATAATCATAGTTATTTATTGAAGATGATTTATATTCATCAACTCCAATTACATCCGTTATTGTGTTAAAATGTCCGAGCAGTTGAGCCAATTGTCTGCCATCGCCCATAGCCAAGTTGGTTAACTGAGAAGTCCCCTGCACAACAACTAACACTCTTTTTTGCTTATAATTGTCTTTGCAAAAAATTTGGAGTGATAAAAATGATAAAAGTAGTATCAAAAAATATTTTTTAGAAATTATTTTCATATTCCAAATTCTCTGTTAGCAAAATATGATTTGAGTTTTCTTTTACAGCCAACGGATCAAATTCAACAATTGGAATGTTAGAAATCTGGAAATAATTTTTAATTATCTGTATTGTTCGTTTTGATGACAAACCATCTCCATATGGGTTTACAGCGGAAGCCATTTTAATATATTCGTTCTCATTACTAAGTAGATTATCAGCAGTACTAAAAATGTAATGTTCATCCAATCCGACAAGTTTTACTGTTCCAAACTCTACGGCTTCCGGTCTTTCCGTAACTTCTCGAAGAACAAGTATTGGAATTCCAAAATGTGGGCCTTCTTCCTGAACGCCCCCAGAATCTGTTAAAATTAAATATGATTTAGACATAAGATTTACAAAATCAAGATAATCTAACGGTTTAATTAGGTGAACATTTGGGACGTTACCGAGAATTGAATAAACTACCTCTTGTACTTTTGGATTAAGATGTACAGGAAAGATGATGTTATTATCCTTATAGTTTAAAGCCAGGTTTTTTATTGCTTTACATGCACTTCTCATTGGCTCCCCTAAATTTTCTCTACGGTGCATAGTTACAAGTATGATTTTTTTCTCTTGATCAATGATCTGATTCAAGGAATCTGATGAAAAGATATAATCTTTTATAACCGAATAACTTAATGCATCAATAACAGTATTTCCCGTAACAAAAATATTTTCAGAATTTACGTTTTCTGTAATTAGTGCTTCTTTAGCCGTTTGGGTTGGTGCAAAGTGCAGATCAGTAATTGTGCTTGTTAGTCGACGGTTAATTTCTTCAGGGAAAGGATTATTTTTATCATTTGTTCGTAATCCTGCTTCAATATGTCCAACAGGTATTTGCCTATAAAATGCTGCTAAACTACCAACTAATGTTGTTGTTGTATCTCCTTGTACTAAAACTAAATCAGGTTTTTCCTTTTCAAAAATTAAATCAAGTTCTTCAATAGTATTTTTTGTAATTGTGGCAAGCGTTTGCGATGGCCTCATTATATTTAAATCATAATCCGGCTTTATTTTAAACACATCTAATACCTGATCGAGCATTTGGCGATGTTGAGCTGTAGTTATAGTTATTAAATTGAAATATTCTGTTTCATTTTCTAACTCTTTAATGATAGGAGCCATTTTGATAGTGTCTGGTCTGGTCCCAAAAATCACAGCAATCTTTTTCAATCTATAATTCCTAAAAATAATTTAAGCTCTATAATTTAAGTGTTTGAAATGTAGTGCTGTAATTAGAGAAGCGACTTTGCATTTCAATTGAATAAAAAATTATTCAATCAGTATATCATAAATTTTCAAGCCAGAATATTTTTAGTAAAAAAGGTTAATTTATTTGACAAAAAGAAGGTTTTTAAGAAATGACTCTTATTGTTATTGACCCATTTGGTCGAGGCACTCAACAATTTGGTCGAATATTTTTTTATTATTTTGTTGATTAAATTAATAAAATTGAGGATTATTTTTTTGTTTCATTGTACAACTCTAAATAATTAATTCTTCCAGCCTCACCCTTGCTATATTCTAAAAAATAATTAAAATTATTGGCTATATGTACCATTGGTAGATTGCGAGATTTTCATTACAATATTGTTTACGATATTGTAGTCCCGTTTAAGAAAGAATCAATTTAAGGTTAGTTAATAACTACTGTAGTAAGGATATGGTATTTGGTACAGACTTGTCAATCTTACAGTCATTAAAAGTAGGTGCGTTAATAAAACTACTTCTTCAAAAAAGGCAGAGTAATCTTAACACAAGTTCCAGGATAATTGTATTTAGAAAGATGTGATGGACTTTGAACATTAATTGTTCCGTTATGTCTTTCTACAATTTGTCTTACAACTGATAAACCTAAGCCAGATCCCTCAACTCCACTTCGTTTGATATTGCTTGCTCTATAAAAATCTGTAAATATTTTATCAATTTCTTCCTTTGGTATTCCAACTCCGTCATCACAAACTTTAATTATTAAATTGTCTTTATCTTCATCAACCGCTATCTCAACAATGCCATCCATATTATTATACTTTATTGCATTGCTGATAATATTGGATAAAGCAATTTGAATCAAAAGTGGATCCCCTTCAACCTTGTGCTTTTCTTTTCTATTACTTTTAAGAGAGAGTTTTACTCCCTGAGCTTCAGCATTAACTTTAGCACTTTTTATTGCTCTAGCAAGTATTGAAGCAATATCAACTTCTTCTTTAATAAATGAATCTTCAATTCTTAGCTTAGAAACTTTCAATACATTGTTAATCAATTCAATTGCTTCGGCTGATCTTCTTCTTGCACGAGTTAATTTTTCTTCAACAACTTCATCCAAGGGTCCGAGAAATTTTTGCAGCACTAAATCCAAGTAAGAATGTACTGCTGCAAGCGGGGTTTTGATTTCGTGTACAATGCCTGAAATGTATTTTTGTTTTTCTTTTTCAGCAGCGTTTATTTTATCTATTGATTCAAGTAACTGCTGTTCTCGCTTGTATAATTGATTTGCCATACGATTAGCAATTAATACAATCATAAACACCATAAATGCAAAGCTTAAATTTATTGCCAGTACATAGTTGAAATTCTGTTGCAAAGTTATCGGTAAATATCCTGCTATGTGGTAATGCGTTATAATTGAATAATACTCTCCAACT